>Ga0308157_10000198_pt1 | contig 243902 bp, 200 predicted proteins | sample PhyBR1_FD_201035 | JGI IMG/M metagenome (GOLD analysis project Ga0308157, IMG submission 201035) | Phyllosphere microbial communities from UC Gill Tract Community Farm, Albany, California, United States - DLSLB.R1 | ecosystem: Host-associated > Plants > Phyllosphere > Unclassified | place... | reverse complement strand
GAGCTTCCAGAGGGATTCGAACCCACGACCCCGAGATTACAAATCACGTGCTCTGGCCAACTGAGCTATGGAAGCATTTAATAAAAAAGAATTCAAAAGATCGCTGTTCCCTTTTTGCGAGTGCAAATATAGAACGGATTTTTTGAATTCTCAAATTTTTCTATAACTTTTTTTAAACTTTTTTACTACGCCATTTCTTTTTTCTTGATTAGTAGCTTTTTAGCAGTATCAACACAAAGGTCTAGACTTTCTTCAAAACTGGCAGATGTCTTTTTTACTACAATATCGTCTCCCGGAACCGCTAAAATAATTTCAGCTGTTTTATTCGCTTTATCGGCGTTATTTTCAACTTTCAGAAAAACCTTACACTCATGAATTTTATCATAGAAGGTATCTAATTTGCTTACTTTTTTGTCAATGTGTGATTCTAGTGGTTCGTGTGGAGTTAAACCAATTGATTGTACTGTGATCTTCATAATTCTTCTTTTTTAGACGCTCTAGGATGAGCCTGATTAAACACTTTTTTCAATTGTTCAATATTAGCATTCGTATAGACTTGAGTACTTGCAAGACTTGAATGCCCTAATATTTTCTTTACTTTGGAGATCTCCGCCCCATTATCCAGAACATGTGTAGCAAAACTATGCCGCAGGATATGAGGGCTTCTTTTTTCTTTTGTTGTTACAAGACTAAGGTACTTATTAACTACCACATAAACAAATTTTTCATTGAGTTTTTTACCCTTTTTATTGACAAAAAAATAGGTTTTATGTTCGTCCGTAGGTTTCCTTATTTCCAGATAACTTTCAAGCAGCTCCGAAAGGCCTTCGGAAATCGGAATAAATCTTTCTTTATTCCCTTTTCCTATTATTTTCAGTTCGTTTCCGCTTATATTAACATACTCAAACATCAGGCCACAAAGTTCTGCTTTCCGGATTCCGGTCTGATATAACACTTCCATAATACATCTTTCGAGAATATCATGTACTTCTATAAATATCCGGTCATTGAGATCCTGCATTTCCTCCTGTGACATAGGAATCTGTTTTTCAGCATAAAACTTCAGAGAAGACATCCCTTCTGCCGGAGAAATTTTAATTTCTCCTATTTTTAAAAGGAAAAGATAAAAACTTCGCAGAGATGATAATTTTCTGTTGATGCTTCTTTTTGAAATTCCATTTTCGCTTAATTCAATGATAAAATTCCGGATTACTTTTTTGTCAGCTTTGGAAATGTCATCTGAAGATTCTGTTCTGAGGAAGAAATAAGAAAAATCTTCAAGATCTTTTTTATAGCTTGTAATGGTATGAGGAGAATACCTCTTCTCGAATTGTAAATATTCTAAAAACTTATATAGCATTTACGTAGGGTATAAAAACAAAAATTCACCTCTCAAATATACGTATTTAAGAAGTGAATTAATGTATGCGATTTAAGAAAATTCTTAAGCCTGCTCTTCTTTGCTAAGATTTCTCTGCTTGTGAGCAGCTTTCAGTCTAGCTTGTCTTAAAGTTACAGAAGGCTTAATAAACTGTTGTCTAGCTCTTAATTGACGAACTGTACCTGTTTTATCAAATTTTCTTTTATATTTTTTTAAAGCTCTGTCGATGGATTCACCATCTTTTACTGGAATTATTAACATATTTTACATCTCATTTTGGATTGCAAAAGTAATATATTTTCATTAAACAACAAAATTATATCCAGTAAAAAAAGATAATGGGTTTTAATTTCAACTAAAAACATTATAAAAACATTATAAAAACAATAAATCAATATCCAAATCAATGAAATACATTTAATATTTAAAGTTAAATTATGAATTTATTCAAAATAAAATAATAAAACATTAAGATAATCATATTTTGATTAAATTTGGATTTTTAAAAATAATAAAACAAAACAGCCATGAAAAAATAATTACTCTTATTTATAACCTTCTTCCTCTCAACTCAGCTTTTTATTTTTTTACCCGCCCTAAGTAACAGCAGATTATATCAATAAAAGTCATTTTAAAAAAACACTTCCAGATATGCTAAAAAAAATACTTTTTACTATACTAGCACTCTTTTACCTATCTCTTACCGCACAGGAAGACTGCATTTCAGCGATCACGGTATGTGGAAACTCCAATATCAATTACACACCATCAGGAATAGGAAATATTAATGAAAATTTAGGAGGATGTCTTTCATATGAAAATCATTCAGTCTGGTATAAATTTACCATTGCAACCAGTGGCACCCTTACCTTTGACATCACCCCAACAGGACCTGTCGATTATGACTGGGCAGTTTATGGCCCGAATGTAACCTGCTCCAACAGAGGAACCCCTATCCGCTGTAATGCCTCCGGGGAAAACGGAGCTACAGGACTGAATATGAGCAGCACACAGACTTCCGTACCCGGAGGCTTCGGCCAGCCAAGGTATTGCAAATATATGGATGTACTCGCCGGGCAGACCTATTATTTATATGTAGATAATTGGTCGACCACTGTTTATACATTTAATTTAACATGGGGAGGTACTGCTACTTTTGTTTCACCTTTCAATAATTCGTCTGCAGCTCCCAATCCATTTATACCACCGGGAGCTCCGGGACCGAATGCCAATTCACCGCGGGAAATCCCAATCTGCGGAAATACAGCCGTTTTCGATTTCAGTTCTTTATCAGCAGGAATATTAAACGGAAATCCCAATTTCACGGTTACTTATTTTAACAATGCCAATAATGCGGCTACCGGAACGAATCCCATCACAGCTCCAACCACCGTAAACACTACCAATACTTACTATTATAATATTAACTATCAAGATCCAAACAGCCCTGGAAGTACGATCAATGCCTGCAAACAGACCAATGCCATTGTTTTCAGAAACAAAAGTATTACTGCTTCAATAACACCTTCGGCCACTGTTTTATGCCCGGGAGGAAGCATTACCTTAACTTCTAACAACCCCACAGGAAATACATGGTCTACTGGAGCTACTACCCCTTCTATTACAGTAACTTCTCCGGGGACTTATACTTTAACAACTACCAATGGAACATGTACGAGCGCTCCGGTTTCTACTACGATTACTCAAGATACGGATCCCGCTGTAAGTATTACAGGAAATTTAGTACTCTGTGAATCAACCAGCACGCAGCTTACCGCTTCTTCCACAGGAACGGGAAACACTTACACCTGGTCTACAGGAGCAACGGGGAATACTATTTCGGTTTCAACACCGGGAACCTATACGGTTACTGTGAAAACCCCTGCCAACTGCCAGTACACGAAATCTGTCACGGTAGCACAAGGTGTGGTTCCTGTTGTTCAGAATTCAAGCTTGAGCCAATGTTCAAATACGGCAACAGCTATTTTCGACCTTACCTCATCGCAACCCAATATCAGCCAAACAGCTAATGTAAGTTTCGATTATTATGTGAATCAAGCAGATGCGATTGCAGGAAATACGAATACAATTACGAACCCAGCAACCTATAATTCAGGTAATGCAACGATCTATGTCCGGGTAAAATCAGCAACCTGTTCTAAAATTGCACAATTGCAATTAAATATTACGCAATCGACCGCACCGAGCATTACAGCATCTTCGTCTACGATATGCTACGGAGGGAATGTTACCCTCACATCAAGCATCAGCACTGGAAACACCTGGTCTACAGGAGCAACAACCCCATCGATCACCGTTACAATCGAAGGCATCTACACTTTGACCAATACAAGCGGAAATTGCACCAGTACTCCCGTTTCAGTTACTATAAATAAAGAGAACGACCCGAATGTGACCATTACAGGAAATTTATTACTGTGTGACCAAACCAGCACACAACTTACAGCTGCTTCGGTGGGGACAGGAAACCTCTACACCTGGTCTACAGGAGCAACAACACCAGCGATTACTGTAACGTCTCCGGGAACTTATACTGTTACTGTGAAAACGCCCGCCAACTGCCAGTACACGAAATCTGTTACGGTAGCACAAGGCATTGTTCCTGCTGTTCAGAATTCAAGTTTGAGCCAATGCTCCAATACGGCAACAGCTATTTTTGATCTTACTTCAGCACAACCTAATATCAGCACAACTTCAACTGTAAGTTTTGATTATTATGTGAATCAGGCAGATGCGATTGCGGGAAATGCGAATACCATTACGAACCCAACAACCTATAATTCAGGTAATGCTACCATTTATGTCCGTGTAAAATCAACAACCTGTTTTAAAGTAGCCCAGCTGCAGCTTTCCGTTACTCAATTCCCTGTGCCAACGATCAGCGCATCTTCTACAACGATATGCTATGGAGGGAATATCACTTTAACTTCAAGCAATGCAACGGGAAACACATGGTCCACAGGAGAAACAACCCAATCCATCACCATTACAGCTCCCGGCACCTACACTTTAACGGGGGCAAACGGATTGTGCTCAAGCGCACCGGCATCCATTAGCATTTCGGCAGAAAACAATCCGAATTTACAGGTTTCCGGAAATCTTTCTTTCTGCCCGGGATCTTCAACTATACTGACCGCCTCTTCACAGGGGACAGGAAATACATTTACATGGTCAAATGGAGTAAATGGAGCCTCTAATACGATTACTATACCCGGCACTTATACTGTTACCGCTACAACACCTGCCGGCTGCCAATATCAAAAATCCGTAGTCGTAACTATGGATAATGCCATCATTGTAAATATTGCTCCACCGGCACAGATCACCTGCACCAACCCGCAAATCACACTCAATGCAACAGCTTCAATCTATCAGCCCGGAGCCACATTCCTATGGACAGCTTCTAATGGAGGGTCTATTATTTCAGGAGGCAGTACTTTGACTCCTACCGTTAATAATGGTGGAACTTATACTCTTACCATTACAAGTGCAGCACCTTTAGCATGTACCAGCCAGGCTTCAGTAGTGGTTACCAAAAACATAACCCCTCCTACTATTGCTATTTCTGCACCTAAACTTACTATTTGCCTTGGGGAATCTGTGGTTCTTACTGCCACAGGGGCTGCTACTTACACCTGGACAGGTATTCCAGGCAACGGAAGCACGCAGACAGTGTCACCTACTACAACCACAACGTATACGGTAACCGGAACCGGAGTTAATGGATGCGCTGCCCAGACGCCGGCTACAATAACAATTAATGTTGTTCCTGAAATTGTTTCAACCCTACATGACATTGAAATCTGTAAAGGAGACAAAGCTATTCTGGATGCAGGATCCGGACCTAACTACACTTATTTATGGAATACAGGAGCAACCACCCGGACCATTAATGTAGAGCTTGAAGGAAATTATTCAGTTACTATAAGCAACGGAGTCTGCTCAAAAACATTCACTGCTACGGTAAGGTATATTGTTACGCCTGAAATCCTGAATATTATTTATAAGGACAATACCTTAACGATCAATATCAAAAACAGTGGAAACCTTCCGGCAGAGTACTCCATAGACGGAGGGGTAACATGGCAGTCATCCAATATATTCACCAACGTACTCAGAAATACTCAATATCCTATTAAAGTAAGAAACAGAGGAGCATTATGCGAAACGAATACAACTTATTATACGTTTTTCATGTCCAATGTTATCACTCCAAACTATGACGGCATTAATGATGTGATTGATTTCAGTATCATCAGCAAATATGGAAACTTTGAAGGAAGTATATTTGACCGATACGGAAAATCGATTTTCAAGGTCACTCCTAAAAATCCGATATGGGATGGTAAATATCTTAATGCCCCACTTCCTACGGGCAGTTACTGGTACCGTTTGTTCTGGGAAGATAAAATCAGTAAAAAGCCTGTAGAAACATCAGGCTGGATATTATTAAAAAACAGGGATTAACTTTTATACAACTGCCGACAATCTATGAATGTCGGCAGTTTTGTTTCACCCCTATGAATCAGAATCCTCCCCTTATTACTATAATTAAAAAAAGCAATGGCCGATATTAACGGTATTTAAACAAAATATTCTATATTTGCAGTCACTTTATTCATGGGGTTGACTGGTTTCGACAGCAAGACCAATGGGTAAGTAAGCATGCAGAGAACCGTAGCGCGATCTCTATAATCCCTTGCTACAAAATTTTAACTGGCAACGAAGAGTTCGCTCTTGCAGCTTAATATCGAAGTATAGTAGATCAAGCGTTTTCCCGAAGATTTCAGTAGGGAAGCAAGATATTCCACAAATGCTCTGTTCTGCGGCGTTTGATTCTGGGATATAGGAATGCGGAAATAAGGTTTTAGAAACTTCGGCTAAAGCACGAAAATTTAGAAGATAAGCTGGAAGTTGGGTGTCTGCCCTCTGCCTCCAGTCGAAAACCAATGGTAGAATAAGCATGTAGAAAGCTTATGTATTGCTTGTTTGGACGAGGGTTCGAATCCCTCCAACTCCACTTTTTAAGCTAAAGAGAAGATGTAACTTATTTATTTCTAAATAATTACATTTTCTCTTTTTTATTTTGTGTCCGAAAATGTTCCCAAAATTCCTAAACTATCTAATAAATAAGAATACAATATTATTTTTTATATTAGATTGTAAATTTATAATAAAAATAATAATAAAAACTAATAACAGCTTATGAAATCAGGTTACAACAAATCAAGTAGACTTCTATATCAATACTTAGAAAATAATTTCAAAAAAATAAATACTAGACAGTCAGATTTTGAGTAAAATAATTAATATTCTCACTGCTAAATTAAATTATGAAACAGCAAATTTAATTTATAATGAATACCAAGAAAGATTAAGAGAAAGTAATTATCTAATTGATAATTATGATTATTATAAATCTTTAAGGGAAAGAAAGGCATCAGTAGAAACAACGCTTGCACTGTCCATATTTTATAAGAGGTTAATTACAAATTTTGAAGGATTTTTATCTTTTACAAATACTTTACATCGAAATAAAATTAATGAAATGAATGTGGGAAGCAATTTATATCAAAAAAAAGATATGAAAAGATTATATTTTTTAACAAAGGATTTCTATGATATATTACAAAAATTTAACATATCACCTTTATTATTTGATTATAATGACACGAAAGATTTTTTAAAGAATTTATTAGAATACAGGTTAAAATAATGGCAAAGAAAAAATCCCCTTTTAGAAATCTAAGCGAGTTTGAAAAAGAGATAACCGATTTTGCTAACAAGCATCGATTAGAAGTAGCAGAGCATTCAAAAAGAATAAGTGATTTCTTCGAAATAAGTTGTTTCAATTACTTGATAAGATATTATAAAAATAAAGGATATACTGTAACACCTCAAAATCTAATATCTGGAAAATATAGGTATAAATGTAGTCCTGCAGGAATTCAAAAAAATTTCTCTTTTTTTGAAATTAAGAAGAAAGTAAGAGGTATAGAACATATATTCGAAATTCATCATAATCTTGCTATTCAAAGTTCACATGATGAAGATATTTATACAACCCCAGATATAGTCATAATACAAAGTGATAGTGTTAAATATACAACTAGTTACTACAATACTAAAAAAACATTTTCTTTTGTTGAAAGTAATGATTTAAAAACATTTTGTGAAGTAAAAAACTTTGCTCCTTTCCCTGAGTTACTGTTTAATTTCATTGGAATTCTAAACGAATTGAAAAAAGAATATATGATAAAACAAAATAAAAGTGATTCACCCGTACACATTGCTCCAAGTCTTGTAATTTCAGGCAAAGGCAATAAACCGACTAATTTAATTCGAGAGAGGTTACAAAGTAGATATAATATTAATATAATTTATGATACTTTTTTTGAAGGTCGATTCTATTTCACAAGACAAGCTGGAGAGCTAAGGAAGACTTAATTGTTCCTAATATCAATTCTACGCTTACTTACCTTCTAAAAACATGTAATTCCTGTAGCAATTACCATAATTAAACATGCTTACGCATGGTGATTTAAGTAAAACCTACATGCCTTATAAATATAAAGATTAATAGAAAAGTTGATATTTTGTTTTTCAATAGTTATCTTTTAAGCTTAAAATTACATTTACTACAAAATTAGCAAATAATAAAAATACATGTTACATAAACAATCTTATTTAAATTCATTTTATTATTCTTTCTCTGATTTTATAGCTAATTATAAGTTCATTTATAAATCTTGGCAAGAAGACCATCCAGAAGGGTATGAAGCAAAGTTTATAGAAGATTTATATCAAATAAGCAATCTAAAATATATAAAAAAGGAGATTGCTATAGAAAACCCTAATATCATATCCTTAGAAATCATACCAATAATTAAAGATACACATGTCATATATATAAATATTTTTGAATTTGCAGAATTCATTGAATCTAAGATTAAAGCGCTACAAAAAAAATTCAATATAGAGTTTACAAATCCTAATAAGATAAATAAAGATGACATGCAAGTCCCTATAGTTTCAAAACTAGATGGAACATATAACATTTATGAATTGAGAAATGGTAAGTTCAACTTTTTTGATTTTGTTAGAAATTATTATATCTATAGTAATCTTCTTGAAGGAAACAACATATTTTTAGATAGAAAAACCTTCTTTGACCATATTTATATTTTAAAATTCACATATTATAATAATGAAAATTTTGATGTTATAATCGACCTTCCTACTATAAAGAATTATGAGCATTCTGTAGTTCAAATACATGATTTTCTACAAAATAAATTGAGTAATTTAAATGCTATACAACCGACTTTCTATAATTTTAAATCTGATGTTAATGTTCAAGATTTAGTATACAACATAAACTTATACTTTGGTTTATTAAAAAAAATGATAGACTGGTTAAAGCCAATAACTTTAGAAAGTGACATAATTTATTTAAATAGAAATTTTTTAGAAATTGATGAGACTTTCACATCTCTAAATCAAGGGGATTTTTTTAATGATTTCATTTTATATAATCAGATACAAGATAAAGATAAAATTGATGAATTCATTTTATATTTAGAAAAAACCTTTAATGATTTAAATTATAACTGGTCTTCTTACTATAATGATTTTGAGCTAGCACAAAATAAAAATTTGATTTGGAACGAAAACAGATATAAACCAATGATTTTCCAAATAGATGAGCACTTAAAAAATATCAAGCAAGTATTGTTAGATTATAGACAAAGAATAAATAATTCTAATAGCAACCATATTGAAATTTTTGAAGAAACACCTGAGGAAAAAGATGCTAAGGTAAAATTTATCCTATTAAAGGAATTTGGTATAATTGACTTTTTGATTAGCCAAAACTATAACAATTCAGAAATTGGAAAAATTCTAAGCCCAATTGCCCAAATCAAATCAACGTACATTGAAAACATTTTAACAGCTGATTTTAAGTTTCCTGATTATACCAGTAATAAATCTGCATACAAAAAAAAGAATATTATTAAGGCATTAAATGAAATTGATAAAATGGATATTAGTTTTAAGAATTGCAAATATTTACCTACTTTAAAAATAAATAATCCTGAGCTCTTTTAATAAATAACAGTTTTAGGCAGTTTATACAAACTGCTATTTTTCTCTTTGTGTATATTAAATAATTGAAAATGAAAATATACATAACAAAGAAATTTAAAACTACCAAAATTTGTATTATAATAAAATTGTATAAAAATGAAAAAAGATTTTTAAAATTAATCTCAAACCTACTAATAACCGTATTCAAAAACATACTAATTGGAACAATCAAAATAGACACAAATATCTTCTTATCAAAAATAAAATATTTATTAGATTTAATATGAATTCAATTTAGAGAATTTAGAACTTAGACAAACAAGCTAAAATTTATTTATCAAAAGTTCTAAAATAAATTAATCAATACTTAAACCTACAGTCTGTAAATTTTAAAACTAAATTATTAGGGTCATAGTCTCTTCCTCTAACTTTTAGATTTTTAACTTCATCCCAAAAGTGGAAGTCAATTTTGAAATTTATGTTATCTATAATTTCAATTCTCTTAATTGATTCAGTAAAAATTCTTGCTAGATAAGCATCATTAGTCCGATACCATTTAGAGACAACCCTCTCTATATTAGTAAAGCCTCTATCGTTTAAAGGTTCATTCGTAACTTGCTCGATGATTTTATAATATTGATGGCTTAGTTCCCTTTTAAGGTTGCTCATTTGTTCATTTGAAAGACTTTCTAATTTTTCCTGTACCACCATCAAATCTGGAATCAAACTATAGTTCATCTTTTCTTCAAAAATGAAACTATGGAAATAGACAATATTTTTTGCTACCTCATAAACAATATTACCTAAAGTTCTTTCAATATCTTCTATTTGTTTTAGTCCGCCTATGTTATCAATTCTTTTCAAAATAGATATTCTAACAATATCTTCCTTCCAGAACTGAGTTCGTCCAAAGTAATCAGGAGCAAAAAAGAAATTTAGATTTATATCAAATATTTTTGATACACGAATAAGTATTTCCATATCAGGCAATGAATTTCCCAGCAAAATTCCGTCTAATTTATCGACTGAAATTCCAACTAAATTGGCAAAATCAATTTTGCTATGTTTTGAATGAAAAAATATTCCTCTAAACTTAATCGATAAAGTTTCAGCATTGAAATCAAATTTATTATCAATACAATTCCATAAAGAATCTAATGCTTGCTTTGAATCTTTATATATAGCTAATTTTTCCTCAGAATAATTATTTTGTGGAATCGATTTATTAAATTTTAAAAGTAATTCTTCTAAATTTTCAGTGTTTACCTTAGTAGATTTAGTATTTCTACGTGTTAAAATATCTCCAACACCAATTATTATTTTATTTTTATCTGAATGAAAATCTTTTGGACATGTAATTATTTTTTTCGATGGATAAATTTCAATAATTCCAACCTTAACATATCCTTGATTTACTTCTTTTAAAAAATAAGAAATCTCAAAAGGAATATTAAACCCTAAGTTTGACTCAATAATATCTCCTATTGTGGCTTGGTCAATAGGATTTTGATTATATAGGCTAAAATCTTTCTCGTCTATACCCAATAAAATAAATCCACCTCCAAAGTTTGAAAATGCTAAAAAATCTTTTATTAAATTATATTTATTATTCTTATTATCAAGTACTAATTCGCGCTTGTAATCCCAAGAATCAGATTCTTTTCTAAGACCCCAATATTTATCAAAAATTTCAATTAAATTACTTTTCATATAAATAGTTACAAATAATATTTAAAGATTAAGACATGTCCATATTTTTATAAACAATGACATTTTCTCTATAAAAATATGCTTCTGAAGAACCCAAGTCAATCATATTATTTAATATAAAAATATAATCTTCAATTAATTTTTTGTTTGATTTAATCTTTGAGATATGATTTAAGAAAAGTCGTTTTATTAATCTCTCTGATGATTCATGGGTTAATATAAATTTAAGGTTATTATCAATTTTAATTGCTTCTACAATAATTTTAATACCTTCTGGAAGTAAGGATTTATCTCCTATTGTACTAAGCACTTTTATTATTGAAGGTAAAGCAATTGTTTTAAAGTCATTCATCATATTTTTATAAAAGTCTCTTTTAACTTCCAAAACAATCCAATTTTTTGACTCATGTTTCCAATCAATACCTAAAAGTAAATAGTTTATTAAACGTTTAGAATTCGAAACTTTTGCCTGATTATAAAAAATTTCCCATAACTCCCAAAATCTATCTGTATAATAATTTTTCAACACTATGTCTTCAGTATTTGCAACAAGTGCATCAATCTGTAAAATAAAATATTTCAAAAGGTCTTCTATAAATTTAAATTTATGTTTTTTATAGTTATCCTTTTCATCGTTGTAAATCTGTTTTAATGTGCCAATAAATAATTCTCTATAGAGATTATCTTTATTATGGATAAATGTATCTCTCAAATAGATACAAAAATCTAATAATGAACGATAATCCAATTCATTACTTTGTCTTAGGTACTGGTAATCCTCTTTATTTAAAATACTAAAAATATATTCAAATATTTCTTTTTTATAATCAGCAAAGTTATTATTCTCTGTATTGAAAGGAGTTATCAATATGATTATAATTAAATTTTCCATGATAAAATCCTTTAAATTTATTTCTCCAAAACTTATTTTAGAAGGAAGTATAGTTTCGCTTTGTTTCTTTAAAAAATCATATTCTTCTTCTCCCAATCCTTGAACATGTTGTCTATCATAATATTTATGCTTTGAAATAAACTCTTTTTTAAATTTAGAAAAGTTTAAGAACCCATACCATATTCTATTATAAATCATGGGGTATTTTGAACTTATACAATCTCTCGTATATTTATATATTTGATTTTTCTCGTTGTCAGAAAAATGGGCAGAAAGCATATATAAATATAAAACTATTAATTCTGATAACTTTTCTTGGTTATCTAAATCCATTTCAAATAATAAATGAAATGATTCTAAGGCAAGATTCTTTTCAACTATATTATATTCTAATTCTATATTAAAAGAATGTGATAAGTTAATTTTAATAATAGAGACAATTGTATTTTGGATTTCTGTTTTACACCAATTAATTTGTTCAAAATTTAATAGGCATCTAAATTCGTTTAAGCCTATTACAGCTAAATGAACAGGTTTGTCAAAAAAACGGTCAAAATAAGCCTTATTTAAAAAGTAATTATAGCACTCATTCCAAACTTCAATAGTAATTGAAGAAGGTTCATTATAAGCATTTGTTATTATATTTGAATACTTATATGTGTTATTTTGTAGGGTTTCTGCTTCCTTATTAACTTCTTGAAATTTTATCACAGAATCACTATAGGAAGGCATTAACATATACCCATTATATTCTTCATGCTTTTCTTTTTTCCAATTTTTAAAATCCATTTCATTTAATTTTTTTTGCCAGAGTACATCCGACTCCTTGCATTCAGAAATCATCTTAGCAATAATATTCTGAATATTTTCATTAAATGTTCCAATTTTATATTGATATTCGATTACGAAATCCTCTAATCCTCTAAAATATTTCGTTCTATGTTCAAGCTTACTAAATGCTATTCTATTTTCAAACTCAGAATATAAATGCTGTTCCGAGTTAGTATTTGTTTGCTCATTTAAAGCTCTATTACAATCCCAGCTATAAAATTCTTTCACAGTTAATAAAGGCAAGAACTTATTTCCAATCTCTTCGGGGTAAGACATAGTAATACTCGCTAAAACTCCCATAGCAAAAACGTTATTACTTTTCGTTATTATACTGTTAAAAATAGCTTGAATATGTTTTCTACTAATTTCAGTTTTTAGTTTAGCCAACTCCATTAGATAATATTCGGTAGACATTAGAATACATTCGATTCCATAATGTGTAACACTCATACCTCTAAAGGCAACCCACATTTCGGGACTTCCAATTTGCCGTATTTTTTTACCATCATTTAAAGTCAGCTCAATTTCTTTTAGTTCATTTTTACGCCTACACTTACTTTCTAAATAGAATTTTGAAGAATAATTTAAAAAGTCAATTATGAAAGAAATACCTTTTTCAGTATTATATTTAAGTAAATAATAAATAGGAGTTCTAAATACTCCTGATGGGAAAAAAGCACTTTTGTCTTTAATCCCCCAACATTTATCACCTTCTAATTCATCATTATTTTCCAGTAATTGGCTAAGAGGAAATAAAGTATCAGACTCTTTTACAATTTTTGTTTTCTTTTTTTCTAATTTCCATTCCTTCCACATAGTATTTATAAGAAGCTCTGGAATGTGTTTTGAAAGAATTATTGCTCCTCTATCAGTTAAAGCATTATTAATAACTTTCTTATAAAAGCCATTTAATTTATAATCTCTTTCATATCTATCAATGCTTAAAGAAGTATTAATTAAATCATGAATTTCCAATTCAGAAATCTCAGCTAATTGAAGTAAAATTATTATTAAATCTTCAGTTTTATCAAAAATTGCAACTTCCTTATGCCAGAAATCATCTTTATTTTGAACTTGTTCTAAAAAATATAGCACAACTTTTTTAACTGCATTAAGCTCATAAAAAGAAATCTCTTTTTGGTTATACCATATTTTGTCATTCCAATTGACAATAAAATTTAATATGTTAATTCTTATTTCTGATAAATCATTTATATTTTGTGAAATAAAAATGATTGTTTCTTTCCAGCCCGAACCTATAGGATTTAATATTGAACTGCCATCCGTGAGAAAAATATACTCTTGACATGCTGTTTTAAGTAAATGCATAATTCTTGCTAGCAATCTTGTTTTAGTTTCTAATAAATAATCATTAAAAAAAGTAAAAAAATTACTACTATTACTGGATTTTAAAACAGCAATTAAGGCTTCATCAGCCCAATAAGATTCAAAAGAGTTATCAGATATTATATTTAATATCAATTCATTTATTTTTGAAAAATCTTCAATCAGATTTTCTTCAATCCATAATCTAAATGCCCTTCTCATTGCAGGTTCATTACCTATTTGATTAAAAAATTCTTTTGTTGTACTTGAAGCATCATAACATCTTGCAACATATTTGACTAAAGCCCAATCTTCTAAAATATCATGACTTGGACTATAAGCCATGTCATTTACATCTTGAAAAATAATATTATCTCTTTCTAATTCAAGAATTGCCTCCTCATCAATATCTGATTTTGGCATTGTAAAAAGTCTCATTTCTTTGGCTCTATTAACAGCAATAGACATAAATGCTTTATCTCTTTTGATAGGCATTCCAGACATTTTATTATGAACATTTATGACTAACTGATTCCATAATATTTTTTTAAGCTCTATAATTGACACATTATCCAAATCTCCGTTATTAGTCTCTAATGCTTTTAATGAAAAATCTAAATACTTTGGGACTTGAATAAGGCTTCTTATCTGATTATTTTTAATTAAAGGAGATAATAATGGATATTTTTTTTGAATTTGTTCAAGTTCATTTTTATCTAAATATGGAACCGATATATATCCTAATTTATCTTTATCTATACCAAATTTTTGGACTATTAAATCTACTGAATATGTTCTCGAAGTTGCAACAATTTTAATATCATCATATTTCTCTTGCAATGAAACTAATTGTTTAAATGAACAATCTGGGTCTGCTTCCAAAAGCCTTTCTAAACTATCTATAAAAATTATTTTAGATTTTGATAAGGCAATAATCGAAAATATACCTTCTACCGAAATATTATTACCTATTTTTGAAAAAAGCTCAGAGAGATGGGGTACATTAAACTGGTCTGCTTTAAAAATAAAAGCTTCTGATAAGATATTTTCTTTAGTAAGCAATTCTTTAACCAACGCAGACTTTCCAACACCTGCACTTCCCGTAACAATTGTAATACTATTATTTTGTACCTTTTGTATTAAGTTTTCAAGTATTTCTAAACGAGTTAAATAAAAATCGCCTATTTTATTTTTAATTGGTTCTAAAGTTAATAATCCATCTTGTCTAAATCTTTCAAGACAATCATAATACGGAACAATCTTAGCAGTATCAAAGTAAGAAAACACCTCTTCATCCTTGATACTTTTAGTAGTTACACTTCCTCCATCTTTATTTAACTTGGAAACAACTGATAATATATTGCTCCAAATCTCAGTTTCAGTGATAGGATTCGCTTTGTCCCTGGAGAGGCTTATTAGATTTTTAATATAATTTTCATCTAAACTATTTTGATTTCCAAAATCATAATCAAATACTTCAAAACACTTTAAAAACTGCCATAAATTTTCATCTGTAATCTCATTATCATTATTAGCCTTTATTAAAACCTCTCTGAAAATGTTTAATTTTTCTTTTTTTATTGCTATTCTTTCTACTTCACTAATAAAATCTTCAGCATAGGCATGGGTTTTAGCCCAATTAAGGATGACTTTTATATGATTTCTTTCATCATTTGTTAAACCATTAAGTACTAAAACTAAATAGTCATTTTTTTTATTAAAAATATCAGAATTATAATCCTTCCAAAAATCATTAATTACATCTATAAAAATAGAATTGTTTACAGTAAAAGATAATTGTGTTTTTATTTGAAATAAAAGTTGATGAATTCCTTGAATACTTTCTGTAATTACAAGCAAATCATCCGTATTAAAACCTCTGTTTGTTGTTTGAAAAGCAACCTCAACTATTTTATTAGAAATATTAATTGGTGCGGAACCGTTAATTAACAGCATTGCCAGATATGCAGATTGAACTGCTTGCTCAAAATTTGTTCCTCCGCCTCCTTTTTGATAAACACTTCCTTTTTCTGCCATTTTAATAATTTTGTTTGTAGAATTTCTAATATAAAACTTATATATAGAATAAACAACAATATAGACAACAAGCCCCCCTATTAATATGAACTTTTGATAGCCCCCCCATTTTTTAAAGAGATAATTTCATCAATATTCAAAATTTAGACATTTATGAGAAAATCTAGTTTTTTTTATGTAATGATTTTAGACTAAAGTCTAAACGTGACACATAAAAGGGTCATTAAAACGATGATATAAAAGTTTTAAAATGTGTCAAAAACGCCCACTTTAAATTTGGTACAATAAAAAAGGTTTTGTATATTTACTCTAAATAAAAAAGCCTAGTAATATTGGCGTATCACTAGGCATATCAATAAATTTTAACTCTTACTTAAAATTATCGACTATGGCAAATTTACAAAATTGTCTCGACAATTGTGCCGTTTACTGTGGCACTTATGCAAAGTACAACAACGGAAGCTTGTTTGGAAAATGGCTCAATCTTTCAAATTATTCAGATTATGAAGAACTTTACCAAGCTATGAAAGAGCTTCACAAAGATGAACAAAATCCAGAGTTCATGCTTCAGGATTACGAATTCCCAAAATTTTTTATCAATCAGGGTTTAATAAGTGAAAGTCACATTTCCAAAGACATTTACGAGATTGCAGAGAAAATTAATGATTCAGGCTTAGAATTTGAAATCATTGAAGCCTATGTAGATTGTATTGGTAACTATTGTAAAGATACAGAGGAGCTTTTAGATAGGGTTTTGGATTCTTATTCTGGTGAATTTAATTCAGATGAAGACTTTGCACAGGAAATGCTAGAACAAGATGGCAGCATTCCCGAAAATCTGCCCTCATACATATTCATAGACTGGCAGAAAACAGCATATAATTTCATGTTTGACTATTCATGTTCAAATGGTCATTATTTCAGAAATTAATAACAACTTTGCACCCTGTCATCAGGGTGCTTTATACCATAATCAAATGAAAGCAAGATATATCAGGGTTTCTACTGGAAACCAGAATACAGCAAGACAATTACATAAAAGCCACCCTAATGAAAAACTTTATATTGACATTATTAGTGGGGCAACACCATTCAGCCAGAGACCACAGGGAAAAAAAATGCTTGAAGACATAGAAGCTGGTTTAATAGACTACATTTCGGTACATTCTATTGATAGGCTTGGCAGGAACTTGTTTGACATTTTAGCTACCTTAGAATTTCTGAATGAAAAGAAAATTGTTTTAAAAACGGAGAATTTAGGAATCGAAAGTCTAATCAATGGTAAACCTAATTCTGCCTTTAAACTCATTATATCAGTTATGGCAAATATAGCTGAAATGGAACGAGAGTCACTATTAGAAAGACAGAGAGAAGGAATCGCAATAGCTAAAGCAAAAGGAATTTATAAAGGCCGTGAAAGGGGAAGCAAAGAAACGAATGAACAAGTCTTAGATAAATATAAAGAAGTCGTTAAATATCTAAAAAAAGGACAATCTTTAAGAGATACCGCCAAGCTATGCAACGTTAGCTTAGGAACAGTTCAAAAGGTTAAGAAAATTATAAATCAGTAATTTGCAATATGATTTTTATAAATACACTTGAAAAGGTAAATAATTTTATTATCTCTAAAATAAACTTTCAGGATAATGAAGTCGAACTTAATAAAAAATATTACCTATTAATAGATGACGAAGCTATTGAGGGAGATTCAGAACATTATGATTTTTCTGCTATAAATTATGACCAATTTATCTCTCAGTATGACATCGACTACATCATTCAAAAGTATAAAGCTTTATTAGTTTCAGAAATAGAATCCTATCAGTGTGATTTCGTCACAACTGTTGCCAATCACTTTAGAGATTGTAATACAGAGTTGAGCCAAAAGATATACTATGAAAACACAATCTTATCCTTAAAGAATTGCATTTCTCGGTTTTCAGAACAATTAAATGATAAAGAGGATTTTTCTATACCTTTAAATAACATTCAAAGGATTACTATTAATATAATCAATGATGCACACACAGGAATCATAAATATACTTAAAAATGAATATGGTAAGCATATCACTCCTGTAGTTAAAGTTGACAACCTTAGAACTATCTTTGGTCTGAACTTGGCTTTTGTTGAAAAACTGTACAATGAGTTTAAATCATACGACCTATTTAACAAGCACATTTCACAAAATGATTTTTTTGAAATTCTAAAAATTGATTATGCAGGAGAAACCAAAATTGAACTGAAACTTAATTCTCTTCCTGATTTCTATTATCTAATACGATTTCTCAAAGAGAAATTTTCTTCGAAACCTATGATTTTTTATGACCTAATTTCTCAAAGATTCTTAGTAACTACAAACGGGAAAGATAAAGTTAGTTTCAATTCTAAAAAAATCTCTAATGGAATAAGCGATTTAAATAAAGATGTTGCCTCAAGAGTTGTAAAAAAAGGTTCAGAAATTACAGCTTTCGTCAATATTTTAGACCAATAAAAACAAAATCCCACAACAATATATATAACCAATTGAAATACAATAAATTAAACCAAAATAAAACATAAGAATCCCTCAAAAATCCCTCAAAAACTGAACTATTTTTGTAACTGTAAAATTTATAAAAACACAGATATGTTCAGAAAATTCGCAAACGTAAAAACAAGTCATTCAAACTCAACATTTGAAAATCTACAGCAGGTAATAAAGTATATTAAAGATAGCTCAAGACCTGAAATTAAAGAAATTCTAAAACTTAAAACCTTAGAAAAAGGAACAAAAGAATATGATGACATAAAACAGTCTTATATTCCATCCATTCTCTGGAACTTTACTACTAATGGTTGTAAGAAATTAGAAAGCGTAATTCAGTCTACTGGCTACATCTATTTTGACATTGATAATGATTTAAACTTTCAGTTTAATTCCGAATACTTTACAGCCCACTGGAAAAGTGTAAGTGGCACAGGCTTCGGTTGTCTTGTTAAGGTATTAGGAGTGAATAAATCTAACTTTAAAGAGGCTTTTGTATGGATAGCAGAGAAACTACAAATCCCTTTTGACCCTAAGACTAATAATATAAATAGACTCAATATTCTTTCTTTTGACCCAGATATATATTATAATGAGCATGCTCAGGCTATTGACTGTAGTTTTCTGTCTACCGATGATGCTATTGATATTCAGGAAGAAAATAATCATTCCATTACCAAATATAGTTTTATTAATGGTTATCAATGGAATGATAAAAATAACCGTATCAGATATGATAACTTAGAAGAGAAGAAATCCAAAATTCAAATAATTTACGATGAAAATGGGGTCTGCGACTTAAAAGAGGAAAAACTTTATTATGCTACAGTTAAAATTCCTAGAAATATTAATAATGGAAAAAGAAATCATATCCTATCAGGCATTGCAATTAAGATACTTGCTCTAAATCCTAATATACAAAGCGGAAGATTAATCGAATTCATGAGAATAGTAAATAAATCATGCTGTAGACCAACAATGAATGATAGTGAAATAAAAAGTATATGTAAAGCTATCCTGGATAAAAGAGAAAAATGGTTACCTATAGATAATGCTAAAAAAAGGTTCTTCTTTGACCCTACACTAGTATTAGATGCAAATCAAAAACGTAGCCTTGTTCGAATCTATATTAATAAACACAGAGGGGTACAAAAAAAGCAGTTAGTAAGCGATTCTTTTGCTGGGTTACTCAGTGAGGGAAGAAAGTTTAAAATTAAAGACATACAGCAAGAAACCAAGGTTTCTCCAACTACAATTAGAAAGTATCTTTCCGAAATACTATTAGAAGAGTATGGAAATGATATTACAGATATACAGCAATTTTTTAATGCAAAAAAACAAATTCAAAAGTTGTTAGAAAGTGTATCATAACCAGACGATGTGGGTTGAAAATCGTTTAAACTAAAACCCTTTTCGTATAGTGATACAGGAAAACTTCACAAAAAAGGCCGTTTTCAAGAGTTGTGAGACGGCCTCCAAATTCTCAAGAAGTATACTTGTTAAAATTTTTGCTTTAATTATTTTAGGAGTGAAACTGATAAATATTAAATCTGAAACTGGATATGTTGTTATTTTATTTTTTAAACGAAAGAATAATATCATTTTTAATAATTAGCAACAATTTTAATTTCCTCTTTTTTTATCTCAAAAGAAGAGATTAAGCCCTTATTTCTAAGGTTTTTTACAAACATACTATTGTGCTCATTATTTGGAATTGTGGGTCTCTTTCTACTAACACCAACATCTGAATAAGGATAAGGTAATGTTTTAATCAAATTACTTATTTCTTCAATAGAAAGTTTATCAAACTGAATGTTGAGTAATTTTATTCTGTTTTCAATTGAAGTAGTATTTTTAAATATGCCCTCTAAAACTTGATACTCTAATGGGACATAAGATGAATTTGCTAGGACAACACAAACAATTTTCGCTATATCTTTATTGTTAATAATTGAATCAACATCTAATTTCTTGATAATTTCGATTTTGGTCTTATCATCTATTTTAAATAAACCTAACAATAAAATAATATCTTTTTCTTCCAAAATATAATTATCAAAGTCTCTTATAAACTCGTCTTGATATTTGGCAATAAGCTCAATATGTTCATTTGGAAATTCATTCATCAATAATTCATAATTTTTTACTGAAAGTGTTAATATTTTTTCAACTAAATACTTAACTTTTTCAATGCTTAAATTTTCAAAAGCGAGTTCATCTCTTGTGTAAATGCTTCTTTCCAATAACTTTCTATAACTTTCATCTGATAAATCATTACGTAACAAAATTTTCTTTCTAAATTCTGCATAATCAAAATCTCCATCCTTATTCATTTTTTCTTTAGAAAGTTCGTCGTAATTTTCTTCATCATTTAAAAAGTTTATAAGTGGCTTTTCTAAATTAGAATCACAATCAATATAATATTCAATGACATTTTCCCAATTTGGAATAATCATGTTGGATTCAATCAATGCCGTTTTTATTTCTGAATCAGTAATGTCTGATATGGAAGTGATTCTAAAATTACATTTGTTTATGATTTCTTGTTTTAAGTTTTTATTTAAACTAATATTGTTTAAAAGGGAAATAAATGATTCTTCTGGTTCGTCTGAATTTGCTTCTAATTTTAGAAATACATATTTCACATAATCGTTTATATTCCCCTCTATATTAGCAATTAAAGGATTACATTTTGATTTTAAAATAGAATTATAGTTAGCTTTTTTTAAATCACCTAATTCTATCTCTGTACTGTATTCTACAATCATTAATTCAAGATTATCCTCATTTATCTGATAATGATGGTTCTCATACACATAGTTAAATAAATCTTTTGTTTCATCTGTTGAGGGATGTATCGTCTCGAATTTTATATCAAGACTTTTAAATAGCGAGGTAATTTTGCTGTAATAATTGTTTTCAGAAGTATTTTTTATCATTGACAAGAAATAAGGTTTTTCATCAATCAAATCTTTTAAAATGACATTTTCTTGAAATCTTGTAATATCATCTATTGGAACAAACTTTATCAACAGTTCTAAATAGTAATTTATTTTTTCTTCTGTATAATTGCTATTATACAAGTAATCAATCAACCCCTCCCACGATTTACAAATCGATTGCATGAAAATTTCTATTGGTATATTTTCTCTATGTACGTAGGCATCTATGAACTCAATAGAATTTTCCTTTTCATTACTCAACAGTTCTATAATTTTGCCATACAGATTTTTGTATTTTCCATAATTCTTCCCAAGAAAGTCTAATAAATGGAAATTTAATATACCATCCCATTTGAAATATTTTTCAGGAATTTTATTTAACAATGTTTCAATATTTGTTAATTTATAGTCAAATGCTAAATGTTCTCCACTTTTAACTTTTTTCTCAAATAAGAAATCTTCTTTGGTTAAGTTTACTTCATGGAATAACGAAATATAATCATTGTAGTTCTCATTGAGATAACCATTTAATAATAAATTTCGCATCAATGGATTACCTGAAAATTCATTTAAGTGTGGATTTATGTCTATCTCTTCAAAAATTTGTTTTACATCCCAAGATTTAATTTCTTGTTTTCTGCTTTTGAGTTTTGCAATTTCTGTTTTTAAATTTTCTTTTTTGTCATTGGTCTTGTCCAATATAAGTTGTTCTCTTTCTGAATAAGTAAAATTTGAATTGACTTCATTTTCAATATCAGCGAATGAAAAATCTATGCCCCTTGCTTGTAATCTATATTCGCTATTATAATAATGGTTGTAACAATTATAACTTGTTTTATTACTTTCTAGTTCTAGTAATTTTTCAAAATTTTCATCTTTTGCTAATTCAAAAAATTTTTTATTCCCATCGATATTTATGGATACAGCATCAGGGATTTTACTCTGGATTTTATTTATATAAACAGCTCTCAACTCGTGTATTGACAATTCTGACTCTTCTTCAATGTTGTCAATTTTTTTTTCTTTATTTACAATTTGTAGGTCAATTTTTTTTATTAATTCATCTATATATTCTCTTTTGTTATTAATAAATTGATAAAGCATACCTTCTCTTCTGTGCAATTTCATAAAATCATTAGGGTAAAGATTTTTATAAGTTATGATTGCAAATAATTCTTCTGGTTTGGTAACAAATTCAGGATTTAATGCCTCTCTATATAAAACAAATTCGTGAAAAATATTGATTAACAATCTCATGTCTATATCATCAATAAATGTGATAACATCACTAGTAAATTCTTGAGATAATACGCCCTGTAAATTTGCTTCTTTAATAAGTTTAGATAATTGTTCATCTGCATTTGAAGGGTTAATAAATGGAATTACTGGTATAATATATTCAAAGAATTTCACTCTCTCATTCTTATCTTTAAACATATCATCTTTAATTGCATATACGAAATTTATCTTTTCTCCCTTTCTTTCACTTTTAATAGAATTTGAATTATTTAATAAAATATTTAATTCCCTTAGTTTGGTGAAAATATCTGTATTTTCAAACCTATCTAAATCCTCAATTACAATTACATTATATTTTGTTCTTTCAAAGAAATAAAGTATTTCTTCTAAATGTTCATTAAAAACAGATTTGTCAATATTATCTCCTAATTCAACCTCTCCTTGTATATTGAATTTATTAATTTTTGAGTTACTGAATAACCGAACTAATGTTTTTGAGAAAAATCCTATTCCAGTAAAGAAAATACCAAATACTAATAATGTCAGCCAATCAATATTATTTAGTCCCCACTTCCAATTGTTGGGATTGATTTTTTGGATATAATCAAATTTAAAAAGTATGAAAATACTGGAAATCCATAATGCCAATCCAGTAGCAATTAACCAAATTTTTCCTGCTGTATTATTTACAATTCGCTTAAATCTAGAATCTGGAATATCCGTTGGTTTTACATGATAAAATATTTGCTGTAATATACTTACTTCAAGCAATCTTTCTAAATCATCATTACTATTAGAATCATTAAAGGATGCTAAAGAGATATTTAAATATTTATACTCTGGATTTAGATGCTGAAACGTTTTTATAATTGTACTTTTCCCTGACCCATAAGCTCCTGTAATAGCTATATTAGTAATAGCATTTTCATCAAGTGCATTTTTAATAGCAGTAAGATAAGGCTTGACCCTTGCTATATCCTTTTCTTCAGTAAGAATTTTAGGTGCCAATGAACTTATACTTTTTTTTACAGGGCTATTATTCTCTTTTTTGATTTGGAATTTTTGAAGTAGAGATTTCAACATTTAATAAGCTTTTGATTTTTGAAGTCAAAAAACATTCCTATTCATTAATATGTTATTAATTGTCAGATTCTTAAAATAAAACCTCTGTCATTCTGGCAGATAACTACAAATTGTTTAGAAAAATACAAATTCTATTTTGTTAATACTAAATAGCTATTGCTGAGTTTCAGTATTAATAAATTCTTCTTAAGGGGTTTTATCATTCTGAAATAACCAAAAAGTTATTTTACAAGAAATAGAATTGGAAACATTCAGTTTGATTTAATACCTTTGTCCTACTTCAACGAAAAAAAGAGAAAACTTTTGCAATTGTAATACGAATCGGCAAAATTCAAATTTGACACAAAATGCAAACAGTTTAGCTCCTTGCCATATAATGGTGAGGGCTTTCCTGTTATGTGTCAAAGCTTTGCCGAGCTTGTATTACTAACATGGATAAGTGCCTCACTTTTTTTGTTGTTTATATCTCAGATTATGAACAATAAAATTCAATTTATATGAAACATTTATTTCTTGCAGTCTTGATGACTGCTTCTCTCGTAAGCTGTTCTAGCAACGATGACACTACAACACCACAGCAAAACAATCCTGTAACAACTCAGTACTTTCATCCTCCTGCATGGATTAAGGGAAGCTGGAAAATTTCTAATACATCAACAACTTATTTCAAGTTCACCAATGATGACTTTATTCTGGTAACACCTTACACTAGCTACAAAGCAGTTTTAGAGCAGACAGCAGCTACGGGGCAACCTGCTAAAGTAGTAGAACAAATTTCTGACTATTACTATGAGTTTACAATAACAGCAGGAGCTTCCTCTGGGCAATACAAATTCAAGAAAATCAGTGATACAAAGATTCAATGGGTTGGTAGTACTCCTTTCTTTTTGGATAAAGAATAAACAACTTTAAGATTAATTAATATGAAAAAAATATTACTTCCCTTAGTTTTGTTTACAGTTCTTGCCAGAGCACAAACACAACAGGATTACTATAATCAGTCCCCCTCAGGAATAGACCCCATAATTGGGATGAAAGAGACTCAAAGTGAGAGTGTAAGGACTGTTGATAAGATTTTGAAAAATAATAAGCCCAGTAAAATCGGGCAAAAGTTAGAAAAGTCTCAGGAAATGGTTGAAAACCTTGAAGTACCAAAGTTTGAAGATGTTTACCAACCTGCAACACCTCCTGAAAATAGAAACTACAATCAGCCTGGAAACATGCAAGCCAACACTCAAAATAGTGATGTTGAACCGTTCAGTTCCCCAGAGGATAAATCACCCTCTTTTCAGGGTGAAAAAGTTGATTTAGACCAGTATTATAATCAGCAACCAGATGGAAACTATATTAAAAAAGATACTGGTTACCAGAAACCAAGCAATCAGAGCAATGATAACACTGTTTTAATCGTTGTTATCCTAATTGTTGGGGCTGGAATTATTGGGGCTATTGTAACTAATAACCAAAAAAACACAAATAACAGCCATGACAGGGAATAGATTTTATGACAAAATCCATAACTGGCTACTTCCAGTGCCAGAACAGCAGTTTGATGTTTTTCCTCCTTTACATCATTATCAGACACCATTTCAAAAACTCATATTAGATTATTTGGCTTGGAATGGGATTGATAAAAAGGGAAATGTAACCAGTAATAAGGTTTACCCAACTCGTATGGAAATTCTGGAAGCTAAGAGCACATTAAGAAAATGTGGTTTTTCAACTGGTGTATATCTTGAGAAACTTGTAGTTTCAGAGTTTCTGGAAATGAAGAGAAATATCCCTGATTTAGATTCAGAAACATTCATCCCTATTTTTGAAGATAACTACCACAATCTAAAACTTGCCCAATTTACCACTTTAGAGGCTCAAAAATCGAATGAAATCACAAAAGAATACTACGATACTACAAAGAGGTTTTTAATCGAAATTCAAGCTTATTTAGAGGTCGAGTATTTAAGACCTAGAATTGAGTGTAATTTTTCTGAAATTGGAAGCTGGAATAATCCTACTAGAGTAGAGGAATTTGTAACTCCTTTTGCAAAGATAGGTTTAAATTGTGATAAATCAGCTAAATTTAGTATTAATTATTTCATCAATCCTCACCTTAAAGAACTTATAGGTGAATCTCTGGGTGATACTCTGGAAAAACGATTCAATGAGTTTACCACTGGTGAAATGAAAGATATTATAAAAATGATTCCCTTAAATCGTAGGTATGACAGGTATTTCGAGGAGTTATTGAAATTTACCCGTATATTCCCAAATTACAAAGCTGTTATTACAGATAAAAATTCTTTATAAATACAAAGACAAGCATAGACCTTTTATGAGGTTTAAGTAAAGATAAATTCCCTCTAGTTTTAGGGGGTATTTTTATTTCTCTATATACGTAACAACATAAGTGCTTTATTTTACACACTTAAATGCTGATTTACAAACACTTATCAAAAACAAAAGGCAGATTGAGAAAAATGGGTTTATTTTATACTTTCTAACTCTGAAAATTTTATCTCATCTCTTCTGAATATAAGCTTTTTGCTCTTGGCTTTATCAAACATGAAGAGGTAATTTTCTGTCATGCCAACAAGTAATAAATTCTTATCTTCTTTGTAGTCGATATTATTAACTGTGAAGGTTAACCTGTCACGTTTCGATTCCTCACTATACCTGATTTTATAGAAATCCTGAATTGCTTTACCTATGGTTAAAAATAACATAATGACAGCCAAATACCTAATTAACTTTTGAAACTTAATATTTCCTTTTTTAACATAGGCATAAATGACTGCAAAACCAATTATCCAAGTAGCTAAGACATCTATCCGAAACTCTTCAACACAAGACACAAAAATAAAACTTACAATTCCTGCTAGTAAAAACATACTAAGAGTTCTACCTTCTGGCTCTTTATCAAAAACATAGACTTTGGACAAAAAAACATGAATGACCAGCAGAAACAAGCAAGTCAATGAAAGCCCCATCAAATACTGCACACTCAGGAGGATAACCTCACTTAAATTTAAGTAATTAATTATGTTAATATTCCAGAGAAAATAATAGGACAAAGTATATATAACTCCAATAGAAGACATATATAAAGAGATAGTTGCCAGGTTTTCTTTTACATAATCAATAAAAGATTTCATGTCAAGCTTTTGATTTTCATCCATAATCAGTCCTTTAGAAACTTTAATTCTAGATTGTTAATACAAAAAAAACAAAGGAAAGCAGAAACAATAAAGACAACAATACTACAATGAAATCTTGGATTTTCATTTTTTTATGATTAACTGCTATTGAAACAATTAATACAACCTGTATTATAAGACCTAAATAAAATCCAAGATTAAAAAGCCCTTGCAATTGTCTGGGATTAATGACTTCATAAATCAAACTTGGGATTAATTTACTGTATAAATTATATCTTACTAATAAACAGATTACTAATGTCAATGACAGGAAAAAGCTTTTCATTTTCATATCATTGCATCTTGTTAGTTCCAATATTGTTATAGCATTTATTTTTTTTGAGTTCTTTGATTCCAGGTCTCAATCTGTTTTTTTTCTTTGTTCACATTGTAATTCCAATATAAAAATATCCTATACCCAATATATAGCACTACAAGTATTGAAAGTAAAATAACTATTACAGTTTTGTTTTTTTTCATAATTAGTTCCCTGAATTTTTAACTGGTGTTGAACGAGGAAATAAACCTTTATACCTATTGAGTAAATAACCATTTTGTATAGACCTTAAATCAGCTTTACTATCATTCCTATTAAATTTTAAAGCTCCATCTTTAGTGTCTTGTAATGAAAAGCCTAAAACATTCATGTAGTGTCCCCAAATAAAATTCCCAGCATCTAAATGATTGTATGTCTGATAGCCATCTCCTTGAAAGATGTAAAGAGGTCCTTTATCTTTCAAGATTTCAGTAGCAGGATTCCAAGTTTCTCCCTCTCCCTGTTGCATTAAAAAATCAGATAGATTATAAACAGATGCATCCATTTTTCCACCTGCTGATTCCGTTAGTGCCATAAAATTTCTTCCTATGTAACCTTGCTTACTAATCCCAGAATCTCCTTCAAAAAAAGACATCCAATCATTGGTTATTGAGAATACAAATTGATGATTTTTGAAATCACTCCCAAACTTATTCATGTTATATTTAATTGCAGCAACATCCGTTTTAGGGTCATTAAACTGATAAACAGTCTGTTGTTTGCTTTTGGAATTTTCAATAACCAATTGGTCTGGTTTATCATTCTCATCAACTCTAACAAACTTACCCTCTTCATTAAATACATAATCATCTTCCAATAAGCCTGTTGGGTCACTAAATCTCAAAGGATTATTAAAAGCAAATCGGTAAGGAGTCCAATCACTATGCTCTTCACTTAAAGGGTCTGGTGAAAACCATCTACCTGCTGTATCCAAATAAGGCTGTGCATCTGGGTCACTTAAATCTATTTCTCTAAACTCTGTAATCTCTTTGGTTTTTCTATTGTATTTTACAGAACCAATATTAACAACAGCATCCATATCATGGAATTCTAAGTATTTTCCTTTGCTGAGTGTAGCAATTTTAGGATAATAGCCACGGTCTTTAAAAGGATTTCCAATAGCAATATTTTTCCTTCTTCTTTCAGCTTCTTCAGGAGTAATGGAATCTCTGGTTTTCAAAACCTCATCCATATAAGGTCTGTTTCTCTCTTCTTTAGTTAGTTTAACAGGGTTTACCCATTTCTTTTCAGCTTTTGTCTTAACTTGGGGTTTCTTGACCTGAGCCTGTGTTATTCCAGTGAGAAGAACAAAACCAGTAAGTACAATTCTTTTCATAGTCATTTGTTATTTTGTAAAGTTATTTAATAATTTTTTATTCTCGTATTTTTCTCTTTCTGTTTTTAGTGATACCAACCAGTCTAAATACATTTCCTCTGGCATCTGCCTGTAACCAATCTCATAAATGTGCCCATATTCCTGTGTCATAAGCTCCATGAGTTCTTTGGCTTTTGGGTCTTGTTGAGCCTTTTTTATGTTTTCAGGATTAGTAGGACTCAAATTCTGTTTATCCATCAGTTTTTCAAACTGTGCTTTGTGTGTTTCAGCTTTCAGTATTAAGGCTTTAGCAAAATTGGGATAAATTTCTAATGCTCTGTTTATGCTTTTTAATACAAAATCTCCATCATTATCAGGAAAATTTCTATTATATGCCTGTGCTAAATCAAATAAACATAATGCTAAACTTTCTTTGTTGTTCAGGGCTTTCATAAACACTCCATTTTTAATGGCATCCAAATGGATATAACCTGATGCCATCAACCACGAATCCTGAGGAAATATGCCACTTGTAAGCTCTGTATTATACCAACCATCCGATTTAATTTGATGTTTGATATAAACGTGGTTTGGTGCTAATGCCAGATTAGCCTCACCACCCAATTCCTCTGCCAGTATCTTATATAGATATGGCATAGAATTACAGTTTCCTTTTTTAGTAGCCAGAAGTTTAGATACAAATAAGTTAGTAATATCTTTATGACCAAATACATCCTCAAAATCATAATTGAAAGGTTTGTACTGGATTACGGTATCTTTAATAGCAATTGGCAAAGTCTGGCACATGATAGAATAGACTGCTGCATATTTACTTACTTTATCCTTGTCTGACTGTTTATAGGTCAAATCTCTGCTCTGAACAATATTATTTGCAAAACTCTTTAGAAAGGCTATTTCTCGATTTAATTTGTCTGTATCTAACTTACCTTGATAGTAAGCATTTTCTACACTAAAAACAGCCTCTTTGAAACTGTATTGCTGTTTGTCATTAAGCATATTATCAATAGTTTGATAAGCATCGTTATAAAATTGGTTGCTTTGTGCCTTAACCGTTCCTGTACCAAGCCATAGAAGCAACAGAGATAGAAGGAATATAGTTTTTTGAGATAAATATTTTTTCATTACTATTATAAATGTTTTGGGTCTATTGGGAAATACTGGGCTTTCTCGTTAGACTGTTGAGATTCTTTTTTCTTTTGTTCTTGAGCTTTTCTCAAATCTTCTTGTTGTTTCTGCTTTTGCTTTTCAGCATTAATCTGTTTCATTCTTTCAGCAAGAGCTTCACTTTTCTGCCTGTTAGCTTCACCTTTCATATTCCCCAACCACTCTTCATAAGCCCCATCAGGCATCGGAACATAACCCAAATTGTCAATATTGCTGAACTGGGCTTTAGTTTCCTGTAATAGAGCCAATGCTCTCGGATAAAACCTAATGTTTTGCAATTCCTCAGGATTTTCAAGGTTTTTAATTCCTAATTGACCTGCTACATATTCCAGCTTAGCTTGTTGAAAAGTTGATTTTAGCAAGTTGGCATAAATATTTTTGGGTGAGTATTTCAGTGCTTTATCTAAAGTCTTTCCTACAAATTCATCCATTCCGTATTTGTGGGCATAACCATTGGCTAAATCTGCATAGAACTGGGCTAATAACTCTTTTTTGTTTTGCTCCTTCATATAAATATCATTCTGCAAAGCTTCTGATTTTATATAGCCTGATTCCAGAATAATGGAGCTTGTAGTAAATATTCCATTGGTAAGCTCTGCATTTTGCCATTCTCCCTCTTCATCCTTAAACTTGACATAAGTATGATTTGGGGCAAAGGCTAAATGAGCTTCTGCATTCATTTCCTCTGCCAGCATCAAATAATACAATGGCATAGAGTGGCATTGCCCAGAGCCTGTTTTAAGAAGTTTGGAAACAAACATCTTGCTCCAATCCTTTGCACCCATATAATCCCCAAAGTCATATTTAATAGCTTTGTGCTGAACTCCTCCGAGCTTCATGCCTTTAGATAGGTACTCAAAAATCATTAGGTTTTTATCTGTATTGCTTTCAGTATCCTGCTTTCTCTCTTTCATTTTCTGTAAGAGCTGTTTTGCTGTTTTTTGAATTCCAGATTTAAACTGATTATAATTTTGTTTATTCCCGTAAAAGGCATTCTCCACAATGAAATTAGCTTCACTTATAGAGTAATTGTCAGTATTGAGTGAGGCTAATTGATTGTAAGCATCATAATAGGATTGTGTTCCTGTTTTTCCTGAAAATGAAGGGAGGTTATAATAAGAATCTTCTAAGGCTTGTTTTATACTATAGTTCTCCTGTTTATTTCTGAGTTCCTCTTCCTGAGCCACCTTTCTAAAGTCTTCTTCCATCATTTTTGCATTCTGTTGCTGAATCTGTGAGCTTCTAGAATTATATAAACCATCGTGAGGAACAGAGGGAGCAACAGACTTTGTTGTACCTCCGTAATTTGGATTTGAAAAGTTACCTAAACTACTAGAGGTAGGAACTTGGGAAGTAGGGAAATTTGGAATCTGTCCCAATCCATAGATACTTATACACAGCAAAGGCAAAAACTGTAATTTTTTCATCATAAATACTCTTATATTGTGCTTGTTAGAGGTTCGTAAATCTACAAAAATTCAATGAATTGTGAAAATTACAACCAGTCCTAAACTCACATTTAGACAAAGGTATATGGGAGTAACGACAAAACGTGTCACAGTATAATTTGATTTAAAGTGTTTATGAAAAACTAGTCTTTGGATTGAGATTTTGTCTTTCTTTTAGAAACAACCGATGAGTCATTATATTTAAGAACTTCAAATAAAAATGTAACCCACTCAATCAGTGGCTTATCTTGGTAGTTCTTATAATTTCTAACAAACCATTGATAGCTTTCATTAGTTTTATTTTCGGTCAAAATGTTAATGCCAGATTCTTTTGACAACCAATTATTCTTTAGAGTATAAAAATCTCCAAATCTTTCTACATTAGATGTCATTCAACTTATTTTTAACCCATAAACCTTAAATAGGTATTTTACTTATATTTGTTATTAAAACATTTAGCCATGACATCAAAGAAAAATGAAGAATTAGAAAATGAAAACAATGCTCAAGAAAAAGCAAACAGTCAGAAAGAAGACATACGTCCAGTTTGTGGTTTAATTATGCCAATTGCTGATACTGACGGCTATCCTGTTGGACATTGGAAAGAAGTAAAAAAAATCATAATGTCCGTAGCTGAAGAAGCAGGTTTCAGAACAAGACTTGTCAGCGAAAGCGAAGACATACGTGTTATCCAGAAAACCATTGTGCAAAATGTTTTTGATGATGATATTGTAATCTGTGATGTAAGCTCAAAAAATCCAAATGTAATGTTTGAGTTAGGATTACGGTTTGCATTTGATAAGGCGGCAGTAATTATAAAGGATGATGAGACTGGCTATTCTTTTGACACCAGTCCAGTAGAACATATTAATTATAGAAAAGACTTACGTTTTTCATCAATTGAACAGTTTAAAAAAGATTTATCTTTAAAACTACGTGCTACGTTTGAGAAATCAAAAGAAGCCAATCATTCAATGTACTTACAAGATTTCGGAAAGTTTGTTGTCAAGGAATTAGACACTAAAACCGTATCTGAAAATCAATATATTCTAGAAAAACTGAATGAAATGCAAAGAGAAATAATGAATATTACGAATACAAATGTAAAAGATGCTAAACGAAAAACATTCGAAAGTAGCAAAGACATAAAGGAGTTGGTGAAATTTCTTTACAATGAATTAAAAAATGATGATACTATTTCTAGTAAAAATGGATTAGTAAACTTAATTAGTGATATTTTGGAAAGTAATTATCATATTTCAATTTCTCCCCGAACAATTGCTAGATATATAGAACAATTCAATTTAGAAGAGCTTAATTAACTCCAAACCTAAGTTGTTTAAATCATAATCTCCTGCTATGTAACAGGAGATTTTATTTATGGTAGATTTACTAAAAACCTTCTTGATATTTCAGATTTCACCAACTCAATTTCGTCATCTGTAAGAAATCCTAACGGACTATAATTAGTATATTTTCTCTTAAATAAGGTAACCTTGTTATGGTAAGCTTCATCTTTTTTTACATGAGGGCTATTATAAAAGGACAACTCATTGTATTCATAATTTTTAATATTTTGATAAAAAATTTCAAAGTATACCTTATCAATCTTCTCAGTATTCCAAAGAATAAAAAAATTAACATCTCCAGCTATCTCATCTCTATGATTATCAGAATCATCAAGAGTAAACTTCCATTTCTCCTCACCTACATCTTTGTAAGTTAAGTCATAAGATGTATTCAATCTTACATTGTAATCTTCAAGGTTAAGTTTTGCTATACTAATTTTCTTTTTAAATTCCTCAGATGATAGAATCTCGTGTGATAGTCCGTCTTCAATTAAGATATTATTCATTGTTAAAGTTTTATTTAAATATACATCTTATTTTGTACACTCAGCGATACCCAGAAATCAAAAAGTTTTAATAGAGCAAAAATTAATTTTGGCAGATACTCTATAACAAGATATTTAGAAACCAAGACTTTTAAAAATCTTTGCCGTTGACTTTGCTTTCTCAATATCTGTTTTACTTATATAAGCTAGCAATTGCCTTTCCGTCTTATGCCCAGTAAAGTTTAACAAATAGGTTATTGGAATTCTCTCGTAGAAATTTGTAGCAAAGCTTTTACGTCCAATGTGAGAGGTTACAAGCTGAAATTTTGGATAGTTTCCAAATACCTTTCGTGTTATCTTACTTTTGTTTTCCCTTTCAATTGTCATAACCTTTCCGTTATATAAGACCTCATCTATACCAGCTAGCTCACAAACATCTTTAATGTATAGGTTAAGATTTACATCAGATATTTTACGTGGAAATTCTCCTTCTCTTTTCAGTAGAATGTTTTGAACTTTTTGCAGTAATGGAATTTGCATTTTAGTTCCCGTTTTAATTTGATTAAACTCAATGTATGATTGATTTTCATCATCATGTATAATCATACTAGAATTAAACCTTAAATAATCACTAACTCTCTGTCCTGTATAGCAAGCTATAAGAAGCCAATCTTTCGCATTGTCTAGGTGCTCATTAGGCATTATTGTACGTTCAATTTTATCCAATTCATCAAAAGTCAAGTAAATAGATTTAGGGACATTCCTAGAAGCTTTTTCAATATCAAAAGTCCACAAAAAAGTATGTTTATGAACTTCTATATCAAGCGACTCAGCAACCCTACAAATCATCTTCAGAAATTTGAGATTTCGATAAGTGGTGGATGTTTTATATTTCTCTCGCAAACAATACTTCTCAAAATCAACTCTAAAGGAATTGTCTAAATCAGAAAACTTCAAATGTTTAAATGTCTTCTTTCTTGCTCTTACGTCATCGCAATAGCGTTTTATCAATTGCTTAACAACATTTGCCTTCTTAATAGTTGACTCACTTACAATATCTTTCTTCAAGCTAATGTAATCATCAATAAATAAAAGTACATTGTCAGATTGTGGTTCATCTTTTTCTGAAACAACCCTTTGGGGACGGACAGTAGCGTCAAGCCAACCTTTTACATCTATTTCAGGTTTAAAACTTGTATAATCTGAAACTATTTTTGTTTCAAGTCTAATAAGTTCTATATTCACTTCACCTAAATCACTATCTGTATTTCGTGAACTTATCACACATTTACCATTTTTCCAATCTTTTGGTTTACACTTTAAGTGTGAGATAGGCACTTTTATATCTATCTCCTTATCTCTTAATCGTACCCAAATTGTACTGTGCTTGTTTTCAACTTTACCCCTGTTAAAAAAACTAACTGATGCCATAAATTTTCGATTCAAAATTGTTCCCAAAATTGTATCCGAACTCTAAAAGATAAGCATAAAAGCATGGGTCTGTTTTATCTTCGGGCATGTAGAAAGCTTATGTATTGCTTGTTTGGACGAGGGTTCGAATCCCTCCAACTCCACTTTTTAAACTAAAGAGAATTTGTATATAATTACACTTTCTCTTTTTTGTTTTTATCCCAAAGCCACTCAAAAACGTCTTACCTTATCTTTCTATTATAAAAGTCAATATCACAAAGCAAAAAAAATCCCCGAATTGCTTCGAGGATAAAAACTAATAACCATGAAAACTCAAATAAATGAGAATCATGGCAAAGGTACTCATAAATAATGAATAACAGCAAATAATGAAGCCGCAAATTGCAGTTATTCAAAATATCAATTGCTTTTTATTTATATATTTAGTCCAACTAAAAAACTATAAACCATGAAATACAGGATTATCAGCAGCTTTTCTATTGAAGAGATATAAAAAGAAATAAACAGTTTATTATTGCAGGGCTGGAAACTTCAGGGAGGTATATGAATATACGAAAAAGGCTTCATTCAGGCTGCAGTAAAAGATAAGTAAAATAAACGGGGCTGGTTCAAAAAAGAGCTAGCCCCGTTTATGATTTCTTATACAAGAAGATGCTATAAGGACAATTTACTAGGTGGCAATCCAAATTGCTTTTTAAATGCAAATGAAAAATGGGAAAGATCTTCAAATCCGAGATCCAGATAGATATCCGAAATCTTTTTCCCTTTTTCCAGAAGATAGCGGGCTTCCTGTAACCTTCTTTGAAGCAGCCATTTTCCGGGTGCTGTTCCGAATATCTTTTCAAAATCTCTTTTAAAAGCAGCCAGGCTTCTTCCGGTAAGGTAGGCGAAGCGGTCAAGTTTTACATTAAAATGGTAATTCTTCAGCATAAACTCTTCAAGATTGATCTTGTAAGGTTCGGAAATATCATAGAGAATATTCTTTAATGACGGATCATATCCAAATAATAGCAGCAATGCTTCTTTCTGTTTTAAGAAAGCCAGTTCCGGAGATTTATTTTCTAAAAGATCCTGATATTGCAACAGAGATTCCATAAAATATTTCAGATGCGGAACATGTGACAGCTCTATAAAAACAGGAGTTTTAACTTTTTCCGGAACTGCAAAACGTTCCTCTGTGCTCATCTGCTTCAGCATTCCGTCATCAAGCCTGATGGATAAAGATTTAAACCCTGCTTCCTCACCTGGTTTTTTCAAAAACTTTAATAACTGATTTTTCCTGACAAGATATACATCTCCACTCCGAAATACCTTCCTATTCTCCCCGTCATTAAGTTCCATCTCTCCTGAAATTACCATAGACAAGGCATTGTAAGAAACAAACTGCTCGCCTTCACGAAAAACAGTAAAGTAGCAGGAATAATTGATATAATTTAAGTCTTCAGACATTTTTATACGATTCATATTGAACGAAACCTTTCGGTCTGACTGTTAAATATACTGCTTTTAATTATTTTTATATTAAAATTGATTTAGGCTCCAGATATTCTTCTAAACCATATGCTCCAAATTCTCTTCCAATTCCCGACTGTTTAAATCCACCGAACGGAGCCAGAGGATCATGCTTAAAGCCGTTGATACAAACCCTTCCGGCTTCAATTTGTGACGCGACATTCAAAGCACGTTTCTCATCCGCAGAAGAGATATAAGCAGCCAATCCATAAGTGGTATCATTGGCTATTGCAACAGCTTCTTCTTCATTTTCATAAGGGATAATGGATAGTACAGGACCAAAGATTTCCTCCTGTGCAATCCGCATATCGTTGTGAACATTGGTAAAAATAGTAGCCTTTACAAAGTTTCCGTTTTCAAGACCTTCGGGTTTTCCAATACCTCCTGCTAATATCTCTGCTCCTTCTTCTATTCCAAGCTTAATATAAAATTGTACTCGTTCGTATTGCTTTTCAGAAACCATGGGTCCTACATTGGTCTCTTCATTAGCAGGATTTCCAACAATAACCTGCATTGCAGCTTCTTTTGCAATGGTGTTTACTTCTTTGATTTTTGAACGGGGAACCAGTAAACGCGTAGGCGCAATACAAGCCTGGCCACTGTTCATATAAGCTCCAAAAACAGCCTGAGGGATGACCTGTTTCAAATCTGAATCATCAAGAATAATATTAGGTGATTTCCCTCCAAGTTCCAACGTAACTCTCTTCATTGAATCCACGGCTCCTTTAGCGATCATTTTACCTGTCTGAGTAGAACCCGTAAAGGATATCTTAGCCACATCATTACTATTAACAATCTCATTCCCCACAATACTGCCCAATCCGTTCACCACATTAAAGATACCTTTTGGAAGGCCTGCATTATGAAAACACTCCATAATAACCTGTGTCTGCAATGCACTCATCTCGCTGGGCTTTACCACTACCGTACATCCTGCTGCAACGGCAGTCGCAAACTTATTGCAGATAAAGCTGTTGCTGGAATTCCAGGGAGTAATAATTCCTACAACGCCAACCGGTGTCATCTGTACCTGAGTATTTCCGGCCTTCCTGGTAAACTCGAAATCACGTAAGGTCTCTATCATATGATCAAAACCTCCTACCATATTCTGAAAGCTCATGGTACAAAACTGTCGTGTTCCTCCATATTCCAGGATCATGGTTTCAATAAGATCTTCTTCACGGCCCTGTACAGATTTCTTTAGATTTTCAAGAATGACAATACGTTCTTCTATAGTTGTTTTCGAAAATGTTTTAAAAGCTTCTTTTGCTGCGGCAATCGCGTTTTGTGTATCTATTTCATCCCCCAGTACTACTTCTCCAATTTTCTGATGGTTTGAAGGATTAATAAGGTCAAAGACTTCAGTACCGTTTAATCCGGTAAATTCACCATTGATGTAAGCTTTGTCTATACGTTTCATAGGTATGTATGTATTTATTTTAATTGTACAGGACAAAGTTCCGATAATAAGGATCTCATCATTTTGTTGTAAAGCTCAATTCAACTTTGTTAAAAAGCTCAGCTTAATCATTCATGTTTGTTTCAGAATGATGAGGTAGGGTGAAAAAATGGTTCTTTTAGCAATAGCTGGTTAAAAAAAATCAAATCGGTTTCAGATAAAATCAAATCCAAACACTATATAATATATACAAATATAAACTCCTGAAAACGAAAAGACTAAAGTTTTATTATCCAAAATCAGGAATCGTTGTCCACAAAAAAGACTAAAAAAATGTTTTATCGTAAAGAATTTTATATATTTGCACCATCTAACAATTAAAAAAATAATTTACTATGTCAGACATTGCATCAAGAGTAAAAGCTATCATCGCTGATAAGCTTGACGTTGAAGAAACAGAAGTAACTCCTGAAGCTAGCTTCACTAACGATCTAGGAGCTGATTCATTGGATACAGTTGAACTTATCATGGAGTTTGAAAAAGAATTCAACATTCAAATCCCTGATGATCAGGCTGAAAAAATTACTACTGTAGGACACGCTATCGCTTATATCGAGGAAGTAGTAAATAAATAATATTCTTCAACAAAAAAGAAAATTTAAAAAGTTTATGGAATTAAAAAGAGTAGTTGTAACCGGTTTTGGCGCAATAACACCGATTGGAAAAAATGCAAAAGAATACTGGGAAAATCTTGTGAAAGGTGAGAGCGGTGCAGCTCCGATTACTCTTTTTGATGCCACAAACTTTAAGACCAAGTTCGCTTGCGAAGTAAAAGGGTTCGATCCATTGCAGCATTTCGATAAGAAAGAAGCTAAGAAAATGGACCGTAATACTCAATTGGGTATGGTAGCTGCTAAAGAAGCAGTGGCACATTCCCGAATTATTGAAGACAATGTGGATAAAAACAGAGTCGGTGTCATCTGGGGTTCAGGAATCGGAGGTTTAGAAACTTTCGAAACTGAAGTTTTAGGTTGGGCCAACACTGAAATACCAAGATTCAACCCGTTCTTTATTCCTAAGATGATCGCGGATATTACGCCGGGACACATCTCAATTGAATACGGATTCCACGGGCCGAATTATACAACGGTATCTGCATGTGCGTCTTCTGCAAACGCTTTAATTGATTCCAAAATGCTTATCCAGCTTGGAAAAGCAGACGTTATTGTGTGCGGAGGCTCTGAAGCAGCCGTTACAGCAAGTGGTGTTGGTGGATTCAATGCAATGATGGCACTTTCTACAAGAAATGATGATCCTAAAACAGCATCAAGACCATTTGACAAAGACAGAGATGGATTTGTACTGGGTGAAGGTGCAGGATGTATCATCCTTGAAGAATATGAGCACGCGGTAAAACGTGGTGCCACAATTTATGCAGAATTAAAAGGAGGCGGTATGAGTGCAGACGCACATCACATGACGGCCCCACATCCTGAAGGCTTAGGCGCTTACCTGGTTATGAAAAACTGTATGGAAGATGCAGGCTTAACTGCTGATGAAGTAGACCACATCAATATGCATGGTACCTCTACTCCATTAGGAGATATTGCAGAATCCAACGCAATTTCAAGACTATTGGGTGAACACGCTTACGATATTCAGATTAATTCTACAAAATCAATGACTGGTCACCTTCTGGGTGCTGCTGGTGTCATTGAAGCTATCGCTGCGTTGGGAACTATTATTCATGGTATTGTTCCTCCTACCATCAACCATTTTACTGATGATGAAAATATTGACAGCAGACTTAACTTTACGTTTAACAAAGCTGTGAAAAAAGATGTAAAAGTAGCCATGAGCAATACTTTTGGATTTGGCGGGCACAACGCTTGCGTTCTATTTAAGAAAATCTAAATTTACTGAATGGAGTTACAGAAATACTTTTCTAAATTCCTTCTCAAAAAAAGAAAAAGAAAATTAACGGAGAGAGATTACTTCCTTAGTACTGAACTGAACAAAATGTTGGGTACCGAGGTTCAAAATGTCGCGCTCTACCGTGAAGCTTTTTCTTTGAAAAGTTCTTCTAAAAATCAAGACAGCAATTATGAAAGGCTTGAATTTTTGGGAGATTCTGTTTTGGGTACCATTATTTCCTGCCATCTGTTCCAGACTTATCCTCAGGCCAATGAGGGCTATCTGACGCAGATGAAATCAAAAATCGTAAACAGGAAAAACCTTAATAAATTAGGAGAAGATCTGAAGCTTACCGACCTTCTGCAGAAGCAGGGTTCTGCAGCTTTAGGTGAAAATATCTCCGGAAATTTATTTGAGGCACTTATTGGTGCCGTTTATCTGGATTTTCAGTATGACGCCTGTAAAAGAATTATTCTTGAAAAGCTTCTGACCCCTACGGAAATCAACAAGCTTGAGAACAAAATTGTAAGCTACAAAGGCCTTCTGCTTGAATGGAGCCAGAAGAAAAAAGTAAATATAAAGTACGAAACCTGCGAGGAAATCCAGGCGAATAAGGCGGTCGTCTTCAGGTGCCATGTATGGCTGGGAGATGAAAGAATAGCTAACGCGGCAGAGACTTCCAAGAAAAAAGCAGAGGAAAAGGCAGCACAGAGGGCATTTTATATTTTAAACAAAAAAGAAAACATACTTGGAAATTCAAAAACTTTATGATCTGGATGATATAGAATTTGAAGATATTGCCATAGGATTGGTAAGATTAGCAAAAGATATACCCGCTCATGAGTTTTTCTACAAAATAAATCAGAACAACGGCCTCAATTTTTCCAGAAAGAAGGATCTTGTCTTTCACGGGGACTATTATGACTATTTTTTTCCAAGATTTGAAGCCTACCACAAGTCTACCAGGACTTGTTTTACATTTATTTCAAACCGGTCTTCGGAAAGTAAGCAAAAAAAACTACAGACCGAGCTCTTCACAGGAGAAGAAAACATTAAATTTTTATTAAATAATCAGGCAGATGTAGAATATATTCTGCATAGTTCGGAACAATTTCCTGATTTTTCCGTAATTTTGCTCCCTGAAAATCTTGTGTTTCCGATACAAGATTACACACTAAGTTCTGACGAAGAACTTTATCAAATTATCCAGTATTATGAATAAGTATTTAAAGAAGACAAAAATTATCGCAACACTAGGACCTGCTTCTTCATCGAAGGAGGTCATGTTAGGACTCATGAAAGCGGGTGTTGATATTTTCAGAATAAATTTCTCACATGCGGATTACGACCTGGTTCGAAGCAATATTGACATCATCAGAGAACTCAATAGAGAATATGGCTATTCAGTAGGAATCCTAGGCGACCTTCAGGGACCAAAGCTGAGAGTAGGCGTTGTAAAGGAAGGTTCTTATCTTAACCCGGGAGATATCCTGACATTCACCAATGAAAAAATAGAAGGTGACTCTACCAAGGTTTATATGACCTATCAGCAGTTTCCTCAGGATGTAAAAGTGGGGGAAAGAATCCTTATTGATGATGGTAAACTGGTACTGGAAGTAACGGAAACCAATGAAAAGGATACGGTAAAGGCTAAAACAATTCAAGGGGGTCCTCTGAGCTCTAAAAAAGGAGTAAACCTTCCTAATACCAATGTATCTCTTCCTGCGCTTACGGAAAAAGATATTCAGGATGCTAACTTCATGCTTGACATGGAGGTTGACTGGATTGCTCTTTCATTTGTACGCCATGCACAGGATATCATTGATCTGAAAAAGCTGATTGATGCCCACCCGAATGGTAAATTCAAAACACCAATTATTGCGAAAATTGAAAAGCCTGAAGGGGTTAAAAATATTGATGAAATCTTATTGGAATGTGATGGCTTAATGGTTGCCCGTGGTGACTTAGGTGTTGAAGTTCCGATGGAAGAAGTTCCTGCGATCCAGAAAAACCTGGTAGAAAAGGCAAGATTCTATTCAAAACCGGTGATTATTGCAACCCAGATGATGGAAACTATGATCAACAGCCTTACGCCGACAAGAGCGGAAGTAAATGACGTAGCCAACTCTGTATTGGACGGTGCTGATGCGGTAATGCTTTCCGGAGAAACTTCTGTAGGAAGATACCCGGTGCAGGTAGTGGAAAACATGGCAAAAATTGTAAAGAATATTGAAATGACCCATTTTTATCAGCATAAAAATGAGCCAATCGAGAAAGATTACAACTGCATCGATGAAAGATTCATCACCAACAGGGTATGTCTTGCTGCGGTAAGAATCGCTAAAACAACCAACGTTTCTGCTATTGTTACGCTTACACATTCCGGATATACAGCATTCCAGCTTGCTGCCCACAGACCGAATTCCCATATCATTGTATACAGCGGTAACAAAAGAGTAATCACCATGTTAAACCTTCTTTGGGGAGTACATGCTTACTATTATGACATGAAAAAATCTACGGATGAAACGATTATCCAGGTCAATATGTTAACGCATAATTACGGGTATATTGAAACCGGAGATTTCGTAATCAACATCAATGCTACTCCATCTTACGAAGGCGGAAAAACCAATACATTACGATTGACAACTGTCTAAAATAAGTAATAGGCAATAGGCAATAGGCAATAGGCAAAGCTACTTTTTGTCAAAGCATAAAAAACTCCCGGGGTATTTTCTTCCGGGAGTTTTTGTTTTATCTAAAGTCTTCTTCGTCAAAATTATAATTCAGTTCAGATGCTTTTATTGAATTCTTATAGATGTCCAGTAAAATTCGCCTGTCAAAAAAGCCAATGCCTTCTTTCATTGCAGGAGGTTCATAATCAAAAACACCAGGATAATACTCTTCCCCGTCTTTCTGTATCAGTGAATACCCAAATCTTTTTCTGAGTACAAAATATCTTTCCGCATAAAAGCCTTCCTCTACCTCCTGAACATCTTCCATTTCAAAAGGAATAATCACTTTATTATTTTCATCTACCGCTCCTAACTTTTCATCTTTAATAAAAAAGTAATATCCATTATCATCATTCCCTCTTTGATAGCGGTCATATTCTGAAGGGATAACTTTTTTATTTCTTGTCATAACGCCCACTTTTTTATCTTTCCAGATCACGGCTACAGATGGATCAGAAAAAGAGCTTATGCTATGATTTTCAAATGGAATTATGACTTCACTCTTATAATTAAGGATTCCGGAAGCTCCATCTTTTTTAAAAAGAATCCAATATTTTCCAATATTTTTTTTATCTTCTTCTTTATCCGGAACGATGAAATCAAAAGCAATATCGAAAAAGCCTTCATCATATATAAAAGGAATAATCACCTTATTTTTATGATTGATCAATCCTTTCTTCCCCTCCTTATTAATGGCCAGAAAATACCCTGTATCTCCCAGCGGAGCCAGTCTTTTGTATATCTGGGGAATAATTATTTTCAGATTGGAGTTTCTGATCCCAAAATTTTTATTATGTCCGGCAACGATATATTTTTTACCGGGCATCCAGAATGACTCATCAAATACCCTGTTGGTTTCCGGGTCATAAACATTAACAATAGTTTTATTGTCTTTATAGGTGGATAAAAGAATAAACCGGTTTTGATACAAGTCTGCCCGATGGTATTTAAAAGGAGTTACAGGTTGACCTTTTTTATTGATTAAACCTACAGAATCTCCTTTCAAAGCTTCATAGAAATCCCCTGCTTTCAAAATTCTTTTATATTTTTCAGAGATAATTTCGCCTTTTTCATTGACTAAAAATGAGCCACTCTTTTGTTCTAAAGCGATTGTATTTCCATTAAAGCTGTAGCTTAACAAACTTGTTTCTGTGTGAGTGTCTTCTCCATAAGGCTGAAAATCTTTGTTTAACAGATACCATGTATACTTTTTGTCTTTCTCTACCAGTCCGAAATAAAATTTGTTAAACGCAATCATATCCTGATACCTGAAATTCGTGAGATGTTCTCCCTTCAGGTTTACCAGATCACTTTTCCCGTCTTTTTTTCTTTCTTTTATAAAATATTCAGATAATTTATAGGTATTGGAATCTATGGAAAGAAAGGAATCGGTTCCAGATTCATATAGAACTTTCATATCTTTTTTCCTGATGAGCTGATCAGCTTGATAGCCCTTCCCAATCCAATACTCATCAGATATACCTTCTATATCTCTGAAATAATTACTAACCCGTATTCCTTCTTTATCTATAAAATAATACATGGGTGTGGTATCTTCTTCTGCACATAGATTTTCCGCACTACAATTACGGTGTATGGGAACATTTATTTTTACCTTCGAATATCCGTATTGATCAAAAGCAGAAGCAGAAGTATATTCGGGCGGAATGATTTCTTTACCGGTCTGATCTATAAATCCCCATTGCCAGCTATAATTTCCATCCTTTAAAACTCTGGCTCTTCTTTCATCCGATTTTCCAGAAACCTTCTGAAACATGCCTATAAGTTTATATTTTTCCTGAAGGCTTTTAATATCCGTAGAATCTGTCATCACCCCATAACGGTCTATTGGAATAAGTTTTTGTGATGAGAGCAAACCAAAGCCAAGACAGAGAAAAAAAGGATAGACCGTTTTCTTCATGTTAATTTCCAACGATGGTTTTCGCCGTCACAAATTCTTTTAAAGCCAGTAAAGAAAGTTCTGTTCCATATCCTGAGGCTTTGCTTCCACCGAATGGAAAACGTGGATCAGAACTGGTCATTCGGTTGATGTTTACCGTTCCTGATTCAAGATTTTCAATGAAATATAACTGACGCTCTTTGTTGGCCGTCCATACAGAATTGGAAAGTCCGAAAGGAATATCGTTCGCCATTTGTAAAGCTTCTTCGTCATTTTTTGCCGTCATAATCATTCCCAGAGGTCCGAAAAGTTCCTCTTTTAAAATAGGATTTCCCTCCTTAACCCTTATTAAACCAGGTTTAAATTCGTTTTCTGAGATTCTTTCCAGAGGAATAATAATTTCAGCTCCATTTTCCAACGCCCTGTTGAACTGGGCTTCCAACTCATCAGCCAGGTCAGGTCTTGCCATTCCGGCTAATTTGGTTTCCTTATTTAGAGGATCTCCAATTTCATATTTTTTATATTCTTCAATGAATTTCGGTAAAAACTCATCTTCAATTTTTTCAGCAATGATAAATCTTTTTGCTGCTGTACAGGTCTGTCCGCAGTTTTGAAGTCTTGATTTCACTCCGGACTTTGCTGCTTCATCCAGATTTGCATCTTCAAAAATGATGAAAGCGTCACTCCCACCTAACTCAAGCAAAGATTTTTTAATATTTAAACCAGCGATAGAAGCTACTTCTCCCCCAGCCTTTCCGCTGCCCGTTAAGCTCACTCCTTTTACAGCATCATGTTCAAGGATTTCCTTGACAGCCTTATGTCCTACTTCAAGATTCTGGAAAACACCTTCAGGGAAACCTGCCTCTAAAAGAACTTCTTCAATTGCGTTTCCGCTTCCGAAACAAATTGAAGCATGCTTAAGAACCACGGTATTTCCGGCTAAAATAGCAGGAACAGCAAACCTCAGCACCTGCCAGAAAGGAAAATTCCAGGGCATCACGCCTAAAATTACGCCTTTCGGAGCATAATGAACTTCAGAATAAGCAAATTCAGACACCACTTTTTCAGGTTTTAAAATATTTTCTGCCTCTGCATAATAATTCATCATTAGGGCACATTTTTCCACCTCAGCAATTGATTCTGAAATGGGCTTATTCATTTCCGTAGTAATGATCCTTCCAAATTTTTCCGAATTATTTTTTAAAATTTCTGCCGCCTTTGCAATCAGCTTCTGTCTTTCTTCAAACGGCACTTTTCTCCATGATGAAAATGTCTTATCTGCTTTAATAAGTTTATTTTCAATTAACTGTTCCATAATTTAATTTCTGTTTTAAATTCAAATCAATGAATTTATTTAATGCTTCTTCTTTAAAAGCATCATGAAAGCAACAAATTTTGTTCCTTAAGTTTATATAAAATAATGATTTTCTCTATTGAGACAATATATGTTCTTACACCATAAACCATTCATTCAAAAGACAGGCTGCCAGCCTTGCTGTTCTGTCCTGAATATCAAAAGAAGGATTTACTTCTGCTGCATCCAGTGACACTACTTTTTTATTTTTTAAGATATGCCTGTAAAAATGCATGAAAGTAGCATCCGCAAAGATCCCGTTGTAGGCAGAAGCTGATACGCCGGGCGCAATGGAAGCATTGAATACATCCATACAAATAGTAAGATAGGCATAATCTACGTTGTCCAGCAATTCGTCAATACGCTGATAAATGGATGGAAGGTTTTCAAAAAAGAGTTCATCGGCAAGAATGTACTTCATCCCGTACTGATGAGCGGTATCAAAAAGTTTTAATGTGTTTGAATTTCTCTGGATTCCTATGTGCAGGGAATTGATTGGTCCTTCCTGTGCAATCTGCCAGAATCCTGTTCCGGAGCTTGGCCCTACTTTTTTTTCCGGCTGTCTATTATCAAAATGAGCATCAATATTAATGATCCCTATTTTCTGTTCCGGAAAAGCAGTTTTCACTCCTAAATAATGGGCATAAGTTACTTCATGGCCTCCGCCCAGCACTAATGATTTTCCTCCTTTTAAAAGGACTTTTGATACATTTTTAGCAAGACTGTTCTGAGCCGTTTCCAAGTCTCCGTTTTCACAAGTGATATTTCCGAAATCCAGCAAAGAAAAATCAGGGAAAATAACCGGAAAATTGGACATATTTTTCCTGATCACATCAGGTGCATCCTTTGCTCCGAGGCGTCCTTTATTTCTTCGTACTCCTTCATCTACGGCAAAACCGTGCATAACGAAATCATTCGTTGAAATAGTATCGTAATTGTGTTCATCTTTTACTCTCTGAAACAGCCTGTGGAAAAGAAGCTCTTCTCCATCCAGTCTACCCTGCCAAATATCTTGAAACATAATCCTTTAAAATTCAATTTTAGTCACATCATTATATCCAGTAAAGCTAGCTAATATTGTTTAGATAAAAAAGCTCTGTTCATATATTATGCAAAGAATTTAGGATAAGAATAACTTGAGCTTATTCTATTCTTTTTTCTGATTGGCATTGCTGCTGATGAACATTTCATTTCGTTCTTCTGAAATAATTTCCAAAAACCGTTCATAATGCTTCAGCACGTCAGAAATTAATTCATTCTTGGTAAAATACTGCACATCATAACCTTCTCTTCCGTCTCCAAAATAGGATCTTGGATAATGGGTTTTATTATCATCAATTTCCGGCAGGTTTTCTTCATTCATGATATGTTCAGAAACTGTTTTTATCTGATTTTCGATACCGTAGACAAAGTTATTCACAACCCCCTGATGGATTTCTATTTCTATTCTGACAGGATTTTCACCATGATTTATCTGCGCTTTAATTCCGTTGGTCGCAAATTCCTGCTGCAGTTCTGTAAAGGCTTCTTTGCCTTTCACCTGAATGAAATGATCTACGGAAGCATTATCTTTAAAGGAAACGATATTTTTTAAACGTTCTTTCCAGAATTCACCAGACCATGGAACAGTAGACACTGAAAAGTTTCTGTCATAATATTTTTGGTCTATCACCAATCCTTTCATCAGGCTTACCATAAACAGAATTACTACAATGGAAAACGGTAATGCTGTAATTAAGGTCATGCTTTGTAGTGCTTTCAATCCTCCCACATTCAGCAGTAAAAGAGAAAGAACAGCCAATAAAACACCCCAGAATACAATCTGCCATTTTGGAGATTTACCGGCATTTTTGGTGGCAATACTGTTCATGACAAATATTCCCGAATCTGCTGATGTAACAAAAAAGATAAGAATGATAAGAATCACGAAGAATCCTGTAAATTCTGATAAAGGCAGGTACTCTAAGAACCGGAACATTAATGCGTCCGGATCTGTGGCAAACTGACTTAACTGCCCGTTGGCAATATTTAAATCAAACCAAATGGCACTGTTTCCGAATACGGACATCCAGATAAAATTGAACAACGTTGGTAATATTAAGACTGCAAGGATAAATTCTCGTATTGTACGCCCTTTGGAAATCCTCGCAATAAACAAGCCTACATATGGAGACCAGGAAATCCACCATGCCCAGTACAGGATGGTCCAGTCGTAAAACCATGGCAATGCATTTTTCTCATAAACATGGGTATTGAAGGTAAGATTGAAAAAGTTATTGATATAATTTCCCAGTCCTTCTGTAAAACTTCCGATCAGATATACTGTTGGTCCCAATATCAGCACAAAAATCAGGAGCCCTATCACACTAATGACATTGATATTACTTAAAATCTTCACTCCTTTTCCTACTCCAGAGATGGCAGACATTACGGAAAGAGCAACAAGGGTAACCACAATGATGATCTGATACATAAAACTGTTCTCAGGCGTAATATGAAGGATATTCAGTCCGGAACTGATCTGTACCACTCCAAATCCCAGCGTGGTAGTGATTCCAAAGAAAGTACAGCATAAGGCAAAAACGTCAATAGCATTGCCCCATTTTCCGTTGATCTTATTTTTTAACAAGGGATAAAAGCAGCTTCGTAATGAAAGCGGAAGCCTGTAACGGTAAGCAAAGTAAGATAAAGAAAGTCCTACCACTCCATAAATAGCCCATGCATGGATTCCCCAATGGAAAAAGGTATAGAGCTGCGCCTGCTTGGCCCGGCTTACATAATGATTATCCGCAAAAACGTCTGAAGAATAATGCTGAATGGGTTCAGCCACACTAAAATAGATTAATCCAATCCCCATTCCTGCGGCAAACAGCATGGAAATCCAGGAAAAGAAGGAATATTCCGGCTTACTGTCATTCGCTCCCAGCTTAATGTTAGCATATTTACTAAACAGCAGATATACCAGGAAAATTACAAAAAGCGTTACAGACCAAACGTACACCCAATTTAAATTAACGAATATGAATTGTTTGATTTCATTCAGGATATTTTCCGTTGGTTGTGGATAAACTGCAGACAAAAAACAGGTTCCTATAATAAAGAGCAAACTCGGAATAGTGACCCCTTTGTTAAAAGTAGATCTAACATTTTGAAAATTCATCTTTTTTATTTTCGAATTTATAGTATTGACAAGTCTTCCTGGTATGGGATATAGCTGTAAAAAAGTACTGAGAAATAAGAAAATATCCAGGTTTTCCGGGATCTCCGGTGCACTTAAGAACTATTGAAAAATGCGTTATTTATCTAAAAATCAACGCTAATCGAGGCGCAAGATAAGAAAACTTATAGAAAATATGAAAAATATGGAGGACTTTATGATTTTATGATATCGGCTTTTAAGGCCACTTATCTAATGAAACTTAACCTGCAGATGAAAGATCTACAAAAGCTTTAAGGTTTCCCGCAGATTTCACAATTGACACAGATCTTTACAATTTTTCAATACTTACAAATTGGGTAAAGAATAAAAAATGCAGAAGAAAAATTCCTCTGCATTTTGTTAAACGGCATTATTGTAATATTTAAAATACTGCCAATATTTATCTTTAAAGATTCTGAATGAGGCTTTGTATTCAGGGTTGCTATCTTGTATTGCTTTAAAAATTTTAGAAATTTCTCTGAAATCTTTTCCTGCAAAATAGCATTCCTTGACGTTATCAGCAGTCTCTCTACCTATATACAAATATCCTTTCTCTTTCAGTTCTTCAATAGCTTTATCTTCAATATCGCTTAATTTTTCAAAATCTTCTTTTTCAGGAAGTCCGTCATTGTTATCTCCATTATATTGAAATTTAAGAACAGAAATCCAGGGATAAGAAGCCTTTGCATCATATTGTAGTAATGGAAGATTCATGCAGGCAATAAGCGGTCTTTCATTGCCTAAAGTAGCTCTGAGAACAGAAAATGTATCTTCTTCATTAGCTCTTTTTACCTTTTCATACTTTTCTGTAAATTCCTTCTCTCTCCATAGCAGGAAATCTTTCAGCTTTTCAATAGGAACCAATTCTTTTTTTGCCTGATCTTTTCCAATGATATTGAATACATCAATTTGCGTTGCGAAATTCAATTCACCTAAAAAATGGTCTAAAAATATACATATTCCGGTGGTAATCTGCCCTTTATTTTCTTCATTTACACCTTCGTAAACAAATGTAAGATCAATTTCGTCCGGATATTCTTCCGATTCGTTGGAATAAAAGAAAACATTATCCCGTGTAAATTCATAACCGTTCATCTGAAGGGCTATATGATCTATATTTTTAGCCGGTTTTAAAGCGGTAAACAGCCAATGATTGTACTTCGGGGCAGCATTGATTAATTCTTCAGCAAAAACCATATTTTTTATTTCTCCGTCTACCGTAATGATGAGCTCTGCAGTAGTATCATCAGACATCCCTGTAAGAAAATAGAAGTGTTCATTGATCTGGCGCAGTTTAGGAGAGAGAACATCAAAAAAGTCCTTTTCAATGGATGACACCTCTCTGTTTTTCACAATTTCGTAAAAATCTTTCTCTCTGGTCTGAAACCAGTTCCAGAAGTCTTTATAGGTACGAATTTCCTGTCCTGGATCTTTTTTGCCGAGGATTTTATCAAAAATGCCCATAAGAGTGTTTATTTTACAAGGTTTCCATCAATATAAACATGTTCTGCACTTAAGCTTCCCTGATTGTAAAGGATATTCTGGAAGTTATTGGTTTTAAACGTCACAAAGTCTGCTTTTTTACCAGGTTCCAGTTTCCCTCTGTCTTCCAGATTAAGAGCATACGCAGCACGGTAAGTCATTCCTGCCAGAACTTCTGCCGTCGTCAGTTTTTGGAATGTTGCCAGAATAGAAGCCTGGGTAATTAAATTCCCCATAGGTGCCGATCCCGGATTCCAGTCACTTGCAATCGCTACAATAGCACCTGCATCCAGTAATTTTCTTGCCGGAGTAAATTTCTCTCCCAACCCTAAGCTTGCCCCCGGAAGTGCTGTTGCCACTGTATCCGATTCTGCTAAAAACTGAATATCTTCATCAACCGTTGCTTCCAGATGATCTGCGGATTTTGCTCCTACTTCCACAGCTATTCGAGAACTTCCCGGGGTAAACTGGTCTGCGTGAACAGTAATTTCAAAACCTAAGTCTTTAGTTTTAAGTAAGAAATCTTTACTTTCTTCTGGCTGGAACGCAGATTTTTCAATAAATATATCGACACGCTGTGCCAAGTTTTCTTCTTTTACTTTTGGTAAAATTTCGGTAAGAATGTATTCTAAATATTCAGGATTGCTTCCTTCGAAGTCTCTAGGCTTTAAATGAGCAGAAAGACAGGTGGGAACTAAAGTAGCTTTAGTGGACTCCTGTGCTTTTTTGATGATCCGAAGCATCTTCAATTCATTTTCCACATCCAGACCGTAACCGCTTTTTACTTCAATGGTTGTAATTCCAAGATCAACCAGAAATTTGATTCTTTCTAATAATGTTTTCAGCAATTCTTCTTCTGAAGCTTTTCTTGTGTGCTGTACAGAACTCCAGATTCCTCCTCCACTTTCAGCGATTTCCAGATATGTTTTCCCGGCATTACGCATTGCAAAATCATTAGCTCTGTTTCCTCCGAAACAGATGTGCGTATGTGAATCTACGAAGGCAGGAAGAACAACCTGTTCTCCTCCCATCTTTTCAATTTCTATTGTTGGGTTTTCTGATCTTAGCGTATCAAAATTTCCAATTTTCTGAATAGTATTGTTATCTACTACAATTCCTCCATCAACAATAATTTCCAGTTGCTCATCGGAAAGTTTTCCTCTTAATGGTAAGTTGGCAAGTGTTACTACCTGCCTGAATGGTCCTAGTAATTTCATTTATTTAGACTATGGGTTAGAAGATGAACTGCCTGATTCATGATTTCAACTCAATCAGAATTTTAAATTTACAGTTCAATCTTTAATATTTCCTCTCAAAAATACTTAAAATATCTCAATATATTAAACTCATTACGCGATCTGCTTTCATCCCGGCCCCGGTCTCTGTGCTTTTCTCAATCTGCCTTTCAACCTTATTCTAAATTTCCTATCTTTGAAGTAAATGAAATGAATTAATGCCAGATTTTTTACATCCAGATAAGGAAAATTACTCGCATGAAGAGCTTATGCAGGAAGAGCAGATCCGGCCCCAGAGTTTTAAAGACTTTGCGGGTCAGAGAAAAACGTTGGAAAACCTTGAGGTTTTTGTATCGGCTGCCAAAAGACGTGGTGGCGCTCTCGATCATGTTCTTCTTCATGGTCCTCCGGGTTTGGGTAAAACCACTTTAGCGAATATCATTGCCAATGAACTGGGAGTAAACTGCAAGATTACTTCCGGCCCTGTATTGGATAAACCGGGAAGTCTGGCGGGACTGCTGACTAATCTGGAGGAAAATGATGTTCTTTTTATTGATGAAATTCACCGTCTTTCTCCTGTAGTGGAAGAATATCTTTATTCTGCGATGGAGGATTACAAAATAGATATTATGCTGGAAACCGGCCCTAATGCACGCAGTGTACAGATCGGGCTTAATCCTTTCACTCTGGTAGGAGCTACCACCCGAAGCGGAATGCTGACTAAACCCATGCTGGCCAGATTCGGGATTCAAAGCAGGCTGGAATACTATTCTGTAGAGCTTTTATCTATGATTATTCAGAGAAGTTCAAGAGTTTTAGGAAGCACTATTTATGAGGATGCAGCCATAGAAATAGCCCGAAGAAGCCGCGGAACTCCAAGAATTGCCAATGCTCTGCTGAGAAGGGTACGCGATTTTGCTGAAATAAAAGGGAATGGTGAGATTGAAATCAACATTACAAAATATGCCCTGAATTCTCTTAACGTAGACGAGTTTGGTCTGGATGAAATGGATAATAAGATCATGCGTGTCATGATTGAAAATTTTAAAGGGAAACCGGTCGGAATTTCCGCTTTGGCAACCTCTATCGGAGAAAATCCTGAAACTGTAGAAGAGGTGTATGAACCATTCCTAATCCAGGAAGGTTTTATTATTAGAACACCGAGAGGAAGGGAAGTCACTGACAAAGCCTACAAACATTTAAATATTTCAAGACCTAAGAATCCGGGAGAACTTTTCTGATTCAGGGTTTTAAGTTCAAGGTTCAGATTTCAGAGTTTAAAGTTAATGAGAAGTTATTAGTTTATGTTTATTCCTAAATTATACAGAAGTGAAGATTTCGATGTGATGAGAACAATTATCAGCGAAAATTCTTTTGCTTTATTGATTTCCTCGGTGGATAAAATCAGGGCCACCCATTCTATGATGATGCTTAACGAAAATGATCCTGAAAATGTTTATATTGAAACTCATATTTCCAAAGCCAATCCTCAGGCAAAGACTTTAAAGGATGGCGATGAAGTACTGTGTGACTTTTTAGGAGCCCATACTTATATTTCAAGCAGCTGGTATGATCATATTAATGTTTCAACATGGAATTATGAAGCGGTACAGATTTATGGAAAAATACAGTTAATGAACTCTGAAGAGCTTTATCTGCATCTTGAAAAACTGACTTCCAAGTATGAAAAATTTCAGCAGTGTCCGATGATGGTTAAAGATATGGGACAGGAATTTGTAAAAAAGGAAATGAAAGGGGCTTTTGGGCTGAAGATCATTCCGACGGAAATATTCATCAAACAGAAGCTTTCGCAAAACAGAAAAGAAGGGGATTTTCAAAGTATCATTTCACATCTTGAAAATTCTTCTGATATTTATGGAGCAAAGATTGCTGAAAAAATGAAATTAATACAGAAATAATAATCAAAATATATATGAAGCTATATCCAATACAATGTGGAAAATTTAAACTGGATGGCGGTGCCATGTTTGGCGTCGTCCCAAAGAGTCTGTGGGAAAAAACCAATCCTGCAGACGAAAGAAACCTGATTGAACTGGGAACCCGTTCACTGCTTGTTGAAGACGGAAAGAAACTAATCCTGATAGACTGCGGTCTGGGTAATAAACAGGATGATAAATTCTTCGGGCATTACTCGCTTTGGGGCGATGATAACCTTGATAAGAATTTAAAAAAATTCGGTTTCATAAGAGAAGACATTACGGATGTTTTCCTTACTCACCTTCATTTTGACCACTGCGGAGGTGCTATTGAATGGAATGATGACAGAACGGGATACAGACCCGCCTTTAAAAACGCACAGTTCTGGACCAATGAAAACCACTGGCAATGGGCTACAGAACCTAATGCCAGAGAAAAAGCCAGCTTTCTGAAAGAAAATATCATTCCAATGCAGGAAAGCGGACAGCTCAACTTTTTACCACTTCCTACAACAGGAAATTACGGATTTGCCCCTGATTTGAAAATGGACGTGATTTTTGTGGACGGACATACCGAAAAACAGATGCTTCCGGTTATTCAGTATCAGGAAAAAACAATTGTCTTTGCTGCGGATCTTATTCCTACTGCAGGACACATTAACCAGGTGTATGTAATGGGCTATGATACAAGACCTCTCCTCACTCTTGAAGAGAAAGGAAAGTTCCTGAAACAGTGTATTGACAATGAATATTTACTATTCTTTGAACACGATGCCCATCATGAACTGGCCAGTCTTAAAATGACAGAAAAAGGAGTAAGGCTTGATGAAACCTATAGTTTTAATGATGTTTTTGGATATTAATTTTTAATCATGGAAGAATTACATTCAGAAACACAGAAAGCAGAACCGGAACCATCACCCAAGATTATTGGACTCACCGGAGGAATAGGATCAGGAAAAACAACGGTTGCCCATTTTATTGAAGAATTGGGGTTTCCGGTTTATTATTCGGATGACAGAGCAAAAAGTATCGTCAACGATAATGAAGATTTAAAAATAAAGATCAAAGAATTATTAGGAGAAGATGCCTATGATAAGGATGGTCTTTATGACCGGAAATTTGTTGCCGGAAAAGTTTTCAACAATAAAGATCTGCTCCAGCAATTAAACGAGATCATTCACCCTGCAGTAAGAATTGATTTTGAGGAATGGGTAAAAAAACAAACGAAGTATCTGGTTTTTAAAGAAACAGCTTTATTGTTTGAATTAAAACTTAACAGGCAATGTTATAAGTCTCTTTTAGTGACGGCAGAAGATAATATCAGAACCAAGAGAGTGATGGACCGTGATGGCAAAACCTACCGCGAAGTAGAAGCTGTTATGGAAAAACAGATGCCTGAAAAAGATAAAATAAGACTGGCAGACTGTATTATCTATAACAACACTAATCTGGAGGATCTTAAAGAACAGACCGAAAAGATCATTTTTACTATTGAATAAATCAATTCCTGTTAACTTCTTTATTTCACATTACAGAATTGAAACCATAAAAATAAGCCCTCAAAAATGAGGGCTTATTTTATTTAATCTGAGTTCGGGCTAAGAAGGATGATTAGTTATAAGCATTGAAGCTCACTGTTAAATCAAACTGCCTTAAAAAGATAAAGTACTTTAAAATTTAAAGAATCATCCTTAATATTCTAACCTATGAACCTCAATTGATACTAATCTACAAGCTTTCTCATGGCAGCCGGAAGAAGGGTTTTTAAAAATTTTGAAACCAAAAAAAAGCCCTCATTTCTGAGGGCTCATTTTATTTGAAATTTATTGATTATTCTTTGATAAATTTCTTTTGTACGGTGTTACCGTTGTCATCAATATCAATTACATATACTCCGTTGATCAGTCTGCTTACATTGATCTGGTTGTTTAACAGAATACCTTCTGCGATCACCTGACCTGCTGCATTGTAAATTTTATATTTCGCTTTTTTGCTGATATTTTTCACAAACAACACTGAACTTACAGGGTTTGGATAGATCATGATATCATCCTGGTTCAATGAATTCGGAACACCTTGTTTAGCAATTCTTACAGAATAGTCTTCAACCTCTCCGTTCTTCATATTCACACAGTTTACTGGAATACCATCTCTTTCCATTGCAACTCTCATCACAACATATTTATGAGTAGATGTACTTACGAATGCATCAGCCGGTACACTGAATGTTCCTGATACAGGAGTTGTTGTATTCGGTGGTGAAGTAAATACTCTTTCATTGATATCAAAGTATCCGTTTCTGTTAAAGTCAATCCATACAGCAATACCTTCATTATGATTAGTACCAGTCCATTTTTTCTCGATTGAAATCTCATTTCCTGTAGATCCTTGAACAAGTTCAATGAAAGCACCCGGAACTCCTGTATAATCTGTATAGCTTGATGCTCCTGATTCATTCTTCATTTCAGGTCTTCCGTTAGGTTTTACTGTAACTTTAGAAATATGTTCTCCCGTAGAGCTTAGTGCTCCCATCTGGCAGTAGATTACGGTTGGTGTTGTGAAATAGTACGGAGGAGTATAAGTTCCAGGGGTACCATTACATACGTTCACAACCTGCATTTCATATCTCGTAAGTTCAGTTAATCCTGTGATTGTATAAGTAGGATTTACTGTTGTAACTGTTGTCCAGCTCGGAATACCTACTTTTCTGTATCTAAGGATATATGTTGCTCCAGTGAATCCTTCCCATACTACTTCAGCACTTGTTGGAGTAAGCTGAGTAATTGTTAATCCCGGAGGAGGAAGTTCACAAATTCTATCTGTTGTAAATACTTTTGGATTAGAATATGGATTAATTCCAGATTCTCCATTACACTTGTTCGCCACTCTTACTTCATAAGTAGTATATGGATCCAGGTTGTTCAACTGGTACGTGTTAGTAGGAGGTACAATACCTGTAATCTGATTCCAGGTAGTTGTTCCAACTTTTCTCCATTCAAAAATGTATGTTGAACTAGCTACTACCGGAGCCCAAGTAATGAGTGCTGAGGTAGAAGTAATATTACTTACCGTAACATTCGGAGGAGTAGGATCACATCTTGTTGTGAATGTCTTTATTGGTGTAAAGTTTCCTGTTACTCCACCACAAACCGCAGCAATCTGAACTTCATAAGTGGTAGCATTTGCCAATCCTGTAATAACAAGTGGAACGTTATTCAGAACAGTAGAAGCATATACTTCTGTCCAGGTTCCAGGAGGAGGTCCCTGTGTTCTGTATCTTACAAGATACGTAACTGTAGTTGCAGGACCATTAAAAGCAATTGTCGCAGAGTTGTGTGTAGGTGTAATAGTAGGCTGGTTTGGAGTAGTTGATGTACATGGTCTGATTCTTACCGCATAATCTTCCACTTCTCCGTTAGCCGCATTCTGACATATTGTTGGTGCGCTTCCACGTTTCAATACCACTCTCATTGTGGTAGTATACTGTCCTACATAAGCATCAGCCGGAACATTGAAAGTTCCTGTAATAGGAGTAGTTGTATTTGACGGTGAAATAAGGATACGCTCTCCTGTTTCAAACTGTCCGTTTCTGTTGAAGTCAATCCAAACTGTAATAGCATCACTATTGGTTGCTGCTGTCCAGCCTTTAGCTACAGAAATTTTATTACCGACAGAACCTGCATCAAGAGTGATCAGAGTTTCCGGTGTTGTGTAGCTGAAATAATTGGTCTGTACAGTAGTGTTACTCATTACCGGTACACCAGGGTTAATAGAAGTAACGGTTACATTTGAAATGTGGTCGTTAGTTCCTGTACCTGTCATATCACAATATGATAACGGAGGTGTAGTAAACTGTACTGCTGTAGAATATGCTCCCGCAACACCTGTTCCACACTTGGTAGAAATCTGTACATCATATTTAGTCTGCTCTAAAAGACCAGTAATGGTATAGTTATTTACCCCTGCTGCTAAAGGAACAGCTGGAATAGTATAGGTACCAGCTGTTGCCAGTTTCCATCTGATGGTGTAAGAAGCGTTTGCAACTGCATTCCAATATACTGTAGCTGTGTTTGCAGTAACGTTGGTTACTGTAATATTGGAAGGCGGAGCATTAGTACATGCCGGCTGATCAACCAATTTTACAGCATAATCTTCTACTTCACCATAAGTAAATGTACCACAGGCTTCAGGAGCACTGCTTTCTCTTAAAGCGACACGCATACGGGTAGTAAGTGCACCGCCATAAGCACCTTCTGCTACGGTTGGTACGTAGAAAGTTGCAGTAACCGGAGAAGTAGTATTGCTTCCGGAAGTTAAAACTTTTTCTGAAGGCTCAAATACACCATTTCTGTTAAAGTCAATCCAAACTGCGGTTGCAAAAGACCATTGGTAATCCGGCCATGTCTTGGTAATTGTAACCGTATTATTATTTAATCCTCTTGATAAAGTAATCAATCTTGTAGCGTCAGTAGTATAGTCCGTATAATTACTGAAACCAGAAGTACTTGTCACTGGTATACCACCTGTTGGGTTTACTACAACTTTGCTGATATACCCATCAATTGTTGCACTTGTAGAAGCTGCAGCGCAATACGTAATAGGAGGAGTGGTAAAGAATACTCCGGCAGAGAATGGTCCCTGGTTTCCATTACATTTGGTCGCAATCTGAACTTCATACTGAGTCTGTTCAGTCAGACCTGTAAGAGCCAAACTTGATGTCAGAGGTGTATTTATGTTAACTGTTGTCCAAGCTCCGTTAGGTGCTACCCTATACTGTACTACATAGGTTGCCCCGGTTGTAGGGGTCCATGTTACAGTAGCTGAAGTAGGTGTAATACTGTTCACTGCAATATTGGCAGGAGGTGCTGTAGTACAAGGCTGAAGAGCCTCACTTACCAATATCAGCCTTGGAATATTAGAATATCTGGTGGTTGCTGCAGGAGGAGATGCAGGATCTGCATTGGTTCCGTCTTCATAGAACATCATTCCTCTGTTGGTACCAGCAGCATACTGTCCCCAGCTTGTAGCAGCATCGGCATAACCAGGAGAGTTCTCATCCACTGCAATTACAATATTACTTGTTCCATCCCATACGAACGGAGTGGTAAGAGGAATAGTAACCCATTGTCCATTAACAAGGTTAGGAATAGTTCCCGTAAACACCTGCTTCAGGTTAGGTAAAGTAACCCAGTTTGTTGTACTTGAGAAATTATTTTGTGTAGTATTTCCCATATACACTACCCAATTATTATAATTGGTCTGAGGTGTCGTAGCCGTACCTACAAAAAATTTGATGGCAGTAATATAATTGGCTGTACCTGCTGCTGTTATTTCCGCAGCGGTATAAATCTGCTGTGAGTAGTTGTATCCGTAATAGGTCTGTACAGGCAACGGCCCCGTAAGAGTTCCCTGCCCAATCTGACCAGGAGTAAACGACGGACCTGCCGCCCAGGCACTTTTATCTGTACCAGAACACACTGATCTTACCCACCAGTAATACGTAGTACCTGTAGTCAATCCAGGAATGTTAACCGTAGTACCTGTAACAGGTGTACCTGGTGTACCTGCTGCAGGAGGTGTATTGGTTGTAGTATAATAATATTCATAACCATTAGCCGGAGCTGTTCCCTGAGGAGCCCATGAAAGTCCTGCAGAATTAGCTCCTACAGTAGGGACTGCCAATGATATAGGGAAAAGACATGAAGGCACTGAGAATGAAATATTATCAATAGATGCCGGAGGGTTTGATCCCTGTGAGGCATCATTAACCCATTCAAATACCAGACGCATAGTACCACCAGCAAATGTATTAATAGCTAAGTTGCTAGTAGAATAATTTTGCCAGGTTGACTGAAGTTCAAACCGCCCACCACTTACCAGTGTTCTTCCGGTACCGGTAGTAATTGCCGTTCCCGGAGTAAGAGTATATGTGGTAGGAACCAGCCATACTCTTAAATAATCATAGGTAGACTCTCCGTTAGCTTTCCAGTCAAACGAAAAGTTACCAATAACAGATCCTGTCGGAATGGTAATATCCCTGTAGGCAAAAGTAACACTTTTGATACTGTTGTCATAAGCATTGGTAGTTCCGTTATCATCAGAAATGAAAAGGGAATTCCCGGGATTTCCGACCACGTTACCGTGCACCCATTTGTTGGTCTGGGTACCATTCAAAATTGTGAGATCATTACCAGCCGTAAAGTCCTGGCTATAGGGTAATGTCGCAGGTGTCTGACCATAAAGCTCTGATACAAAGCCAATGTTTATCAAACACAGAAGAAGTATTAAAGAAGTAAAGAGTTTCTTCATAATGTTCTCATTATTATATTAATCATACAAATCTAATCATTTTTCATTACTAATCTCACAGGAACAAGTATTTTTTTTGTAAAATTTTCATAATATTCGTTTTTACATCATAAAATAAAAAATCCCCAGGAAACCCGGGGATTAATGCTATTTTAAGCGAATAGGTTATTTTTTGATGAACTTAGATCTGAATTGATCTTTTCCTTTATCATCTATAGTGATCACATATCCACCTTTAATTAAAGAAGAAACATTGATCTTTCCACTGTTGATATTTCCATCACTTACAAGCTGGCCGGCAGCATTATAAATTTTATAGGCAGCTTTATCTGAAACTTTTGTTACGTTCAGGATATCGCTTACCGGGTTAGGATAGATCTGGATTCCGTCATTAGCTTTTTTAATGTCGCTTGTTCCTAAATTTGGTGAAGTTACAACAACATTGTAGTCTTCAACTTCTCCGTATAAACCTACAGTCCCACATGGAGGTGTAGAAATTACATAAGGTGCCGACTGGTAATAGAATACACTGGCTCTCATTCTTAATCCCTGTCCTATAACAGCATTAGCCGGAACTGTAAATGAAGCTGTAACAGGGTTCTGTGTATTGGTTGTTGCATTAGAAACCATTAAAATTCTTTCGCTATCTTCAAAGCTTCCATTTCTATTGAAATCAATCCATGCAGTTACCATTTCCGGAACAGGAGTACTGGTCCATCCTTTTGTAATAGACAGTGTATACTGGTTACCTGCTACCAAATTGATCTGCAATGCAGGATTCGTAGTATAATTGGTATACACACTAGGACCTGAAGGGTTACTCGCTAAATTTCCTAATGATATGTTGGCAATATGATCATCTGTTCCGTTTCCGGATTGTACGTTACAATATACAAGACCTGGTGTTGTAAATCCTGAAGATGCAGAATAAGTTCCTGTAGTTCCAGAGCAAACTGTTGCAATTTGTACTTCGTATGCAGTTCCATCAACAAGGTTTGGCAATGTTACTGTATTTGAAGATGTATTAATAGTCTGCCAAGTCGTCTCAATTACTTTCTTATATCTTACAACATAAGTAGCCGTTGGTACCGGCGCCCAAGTTACTACAGCAGAACTAGGGGTAATGTTACTTACACCAATACCGCCTGGCGCAGTACCATCACAAGCGATTAATGTTACTACATTGATTGCTTTAACTGCATAGAATACATTACCTATTGAAGAAATTCTCAATTTAATGATCTGCCCATTCAATGAAGAAGGGAAAGAAAACACTTCTGAGCCATCATTGGCTGTTGTATTTGAAAGAACAGTCCATGATGTTCCATTGTCTGTTGTATAATCAATTTTAACATTCGCAGAATTGTATGGAGCCGAAGTTGTATTGGCCACATCCCATTCAACGGCAGTTGGTGAGTTATGATATACATACTGAGTATTCACTTTAAATGGTCCGTCATTTCCAACTACAATGGTTTGTGTTCCATAATTAGTCTGCTGTTCTGCAGGGTTTGGGTTATTATCTCTTACGGTTACAGCAAAGTTGGTTGTTCTTGCTACTTTAGAAACAGATTCCCAACCGTTGTTTGAATTATCCAACACTCCGTCAAGCACTGAAGATAATTTAGGGAAATATCTTGTAGGACTTGTACTCGCTGGCTGTGATCTGAATGTAGCCCCTGAAGTAGTCGTTCCAAGATTATTTTTATCGATAACAAGTGCAGCATTATCAATCTGTTCCCATACATAAGTAAGTGGGTTATTTTCCTGATCTGTAGCAGAAGCAGTCAATACAAACGCTGTTCCTTTAGGGATATTATAAGTAGGTAATGCAGCAACAACAGGAGGGTTGTTGGTAACCGGAGTTTCTACATCACATAACTTGTTGGTAAGATTGGTTTGAATCTGCTGGATGCTCACATGATGAAAAAACGGGTCAGAATGTGCTTGAACATCCGTAGTAGCACCAGTAATACCGGCATATCCCATAATAGTAGTCCCTGAACCTGGTTCAACATTCTTTCCGGCGGGTTCCAACGCATGGGCAAAGGTGTGGTTAGCTCCAAGCTGGTGGCCCATTTCGTGAGCGACAAAATCAATATCAAAATTATCCCCTACCGGGCTTGTACTCTGAGTAAAGGCAGATCCTTTTGCTCTATCAGTAGTCGCAACCGGAGATATACATACGCAACCGATACATCCTGCATTTCCGTTATTTCCCGCAGCATTAAACACGTGGCCTATATCATAGTTCTCGCTGCCTACCAATGATGTAAGCGTCTGCTGCAACTGTAAATTTAAATTGTTCGAATAGGGATCTGAGGTAGCATCTGTAAAAATAATATTCTCAAAATCCTGAACATTTAAGTGAAGAGCAAGGTCTTTTTCGAAAACGGCATTTACTCTTGTCATTGTAGCGTTCATAGCCTGAAGTGCCAATGGTTTGGTACCTCCATGAAAAGTAGTGTATTCTCCTGTAGCAGAAAGAGCCAATCTCATGGTACGGTACTTCTTGTCTGAGCTTCTGGAGAAATCTGTCGGCTGGTTATTGAAATTCTGCCCAGATCTACGCATTTGTTCTATCTGATGAACTTCATTTGGATTTTCTGATGTAGTACAGACAAAACTTTTACCTTCCGTGTTTACCGTTTTAGGATGAACGCCATAAAGTGTTTTATCTGCATTCTGTGGATCAATAAATTCATATTCCCCGCCTTTGATAATCATAGACTGGAAATCATTCGGAGCCAATGAGAATCTCAGGTATTTTTCAGGATCATCAATCCCAACTCCCACATAGGAGCCTAAATTATACCTGTCTGCAAGGGACTTTACAAGAACCGGAAAACTGTATACATTAAATTTTTCAATTTTCCCACTCAATGTCGGAATGGAAATAACCACTGGCTTACTTCCTTTTCCCATTTCCTGGGCATTTTTAAGCTGGTCTCTTAATAAGTTAATGTCCAGTTTGAAATTCTGCCTCACCATTCCGGTAGGTGATTTCAGATCAATTGACTTGACTTTTGTTTCCGGTTTAGCGGGCGACCACTGTGCGAGGGCCGTTCCTCCTACCAAACTTAAACATAAAGTAGTAATAAGTTTTTTCATAAATTACTTTTTAACAAATTCATATCTGGCAAAAATATAAAAAATATCCAACGAAACAGCCAAAAAGATAACTTTAAATTAACATAATAACATTAAAATCAATTATTAAACAACAAAAAAGACCAACAAAACGAATAATCAAATTAAAAAACAAAAGATAAAAATCAACAATATGAAAACAAATAACACATTATTTACAGCAATAAACACAGTAAAACTTAATTTATTGTATTTTAAGAAAATAACACTATTTCTTTTTTCATTCTACCCATAAACATAAAACTCCGGAAGTACCGGAGTTTTATGTCTATATCATTATTTATATTTTAAAACTTATAGGCAATATTCCATGCAAAGCCCATATTGAATTTGGAAGAACTTCTGCCAAATCCCGGAATGATCATTGGTGATATATTATCCTGCTTAGAAGTATATGCAAGATATCTTGGCTGAAGGTTCACATCAATATAAAAGTTAGAGTCAAACAACTGAACTCTGCCTCCCAGTGTTCCTTCCACCCAGAAAGAAGATTGAGAGGAAGACGGAAAGGCTACTGAGGAAGTACTTCCCCCAAATCCACGCACCGGGATAGCCATATATTCCTGGTTGTAAAAAGCTCCCCCAACTTTACCTCCGGCATAGAAACCATTGAACGGATTTTCTGTATCTTTTGCCAGCATATAAAATGCTCCCAACTTCACAAAAGGACCGCTTGCTTTGGCATCATACCCATTCTTCTGATACACATTTTTTTCAAAGCCTGCTTCAGCAATGGCATGAACATTTTCCTTTATTCTGGAAGAGATAAACCCCTGATACAGCATACGGTCTGAGAAAAAAGAGACCCCGGTATTCAGTGCATCAAGACCTACCATGAAATTAGGCTCGTATTTCCATTTGGTTTTCTTTGTTTCTTTTTCTTCCTGAGCCAGCGTCAGTATTCCGATCAGGCTAAAAAAGAAGGTAAATGCTAGTCTTGTCCTCATTCTCTATTTGATTTTGTGCTACTTCCGTTGCTTTTACAGGATCAGCTGTTATTAATTCTGCTTTCAGATTCTCATAGGATTTTTTTACACCACATCCCGGAGACACATAGGTAGCTTTTGTGGTATAGCTTATTCTTACCTGAGATTCTTTTCCCTTATCTTCTAACCTCACATAAACATCGGTATAGGCGTTATCATCCACTCTTAAGGGAGCAAGTACTGATTCAACATTCTGCTGTCTTCCCAGCTCCACTTTTCCGGAACCATAATCTACGGCAACATAGACGTTTTCCAACGCCTTAATTTTGCCATCCTGAGACTTGAAGCCTATTTTCATTCGCGGGGTTCCCTCTCCGCTTTCACAGATATCATCATCTCCTCCGCATGACCAAATCATACAAAGGCCACATAATACTATAAGGTATCTAAGGTATTTCATATTTCTATTTTGGGTCTAAAGCTTTTTCTATTCTGAAAACAAGATCTTCATAGTGGTATTTATTAACGGTATTGGGATCTGTTTTTACCGAAAGTTCTTTCTTTATTGTATTTAAATTACCTCTGGCAATGGCAGCAACATCAGATTTGTCTGAAACTTTTGTATCCACAAGTTTAATCAGGTTATCTACATAGCTTCTCTGAAGGTTTCTTCCATATACATCAGGATTCTGCTTTTTAATAATCGAATTATTAAGGTCTGCAAAAAGATCAATCACAGTATAGGTATTCTGATCAACCGCTTCCATCTGATACATATTCTGTAATACAAAAGGACTTAAAATTCTTGTAAGAACACCATTCTGAATTTCTTCAACCGTTTTTACAGGTGTTTTTCCTGTTTTTTCAAATATCTCTTTTTTAAGTAGCCATTGTGGTACTGTAAATACATTCTCTTCTAAAAATCTCATGGCTTCCTGCTGATCTTTTTTAGCAACTGCTTCATATACTACTCCGGACTGTTCTGCTGTTTTAGGAGTTTCCATCTGGCCACCAATGTATTTTGAAACATGTCCTGTGTACCTTCTGAATTGTGACACAACCTGATCATACATCATTCCAAGGTTTTCATAATCTTCATTTGGAGTCGCCGTCCATTTGTCAAGATTATCTATAATTCTCTTCAGGTTCTTGATTCCGTACGTACTGGCCACCATGGCATTATCTCCTACCTGCTCGCTCTGAGATCTAGGATCCAAAGGATTGGTTTCTGTACCAAACCAAAGTCTTTCATTCTTCAGGTTTTTAATAATCCATTTATTCAGATGCTCTTTTTCAGCATCCGGAGTATTGTACTGATAAAATCTCCTGTATCCCCATTCAATGGCCCAGTCATCATAGTCACCAATTCTTGGCATAATTCCTGAATCACCAATATTATCTTCCGGCTGTGCAACATAATTAAATCTTGCATAATCCATGATGGAAGGGGTATGACCATTTTTTTCCAGCCATTTTTTATCTCTTAACTTTTCAACGGGCACGGTAGAACTTGAGCCAAAATTATGCCTTAATCCTAAAGTATGTCCTACTTCATGAGAAGAAACAAAACGGATCAGTTCTCCCATCAGTTTATCATCAAACTTTACCTTTCGGGCTCTTTCATCATTAGGTGCAGCCTGTACAAAATACCAGTTTCTCAGCAGAAGCATTACATTATGATACCAATTGATATGGCTTTCCAGAATTTCCCCTGTTCTCGGATCGGAAATAGAAGGTCCTGAAGCATTGGGGACATCTGAAGGTTTATAGACAACGGCAGAGAATCTTGCATCTTCAAGACTCCATTCTGGATCTGTTTTAGGATCCGGAACTTTTGCGTACACCGCATTTTTGAAACCTGCTTTTTCAAAAGCCTTCTGCCAGTCGTTCACTCCCTGAATCAGGTAAGGAACCCATTTTTTAGGGGTTGCAGGATCAATATAGAATACAATAGGTTTTGCAGGCTCTACCAGTTCTCCTCTTTTATATTTTTCAAGATCCTGAGGTTTAGGCTCCAGTCTCCATCTTTTTACCAGAGAAATTCTTTTTACTCCCTGAGGATCTAAATCGAAGTCTGTATATCCGACTGCAAAATACCCTACTCTTGGGTCAAAATAACGTGCCTGCATCTTATTTTCCGGAAGAAGAACGAAAGATGAGTTAATCTCTACGGTATAGTTTCCGCTTACTTTCGGAAGATCGGCCGGTGGAATTCCCGGTAAAGGTCTGCCTAAGGTACGTGCAAAAGTTTTTGTGGTATTAACTTCTATATTTCCAGGGAATGATTTTACGAAGTTTACAAAAGACATATCTTTCTGAAAAGCTCCTACTTTGAAGGCTTCTTTATTCCTTACAGAGAAAGAAACCATTTCATTGTCAGAATTCAGGAGATCTGTTACCTCAATTACTGAAGATTTCTTATCATTTCCGTATGTTTTTACATCAAAAGATTTAATGATAGATTGCACATTATTTCTGATCACAGAATTATACATATCTGATGTAGAATCTTTTGCATAATCTACGTACGAAATAGATCTAAGAAGGATTTTATCTTTTGGACCTTTTTCAAAGGCAACTACCTGCTGGCCGATTTGGTCTCCGGCATAACCGGTAGTTCCCGAACGCATTCCTGCAGCTGCTTTGGTAAGTCTTGTTACCAAAAGGAATTCCTTTTTCAGCATTTTGTCAGGAATCTCAAAGTAATATTTATCTTCAATTTTATGAACGGTGAAAACACCCTGATCCGAAACTGCTTTATCGGTAATGATCTCTTTATAGGATTTCATAGCCGGTTTCTTCTTCGGGTCATCTTTTTTTACTTTGGCTGTATCTGTTTTTACTGCCGTAGAATCTTTCTCTTGTGCTTTCAATCCACTTTGTCCCAATGACAGCGCCAGCGCAATGAGTGCTGCATTCCTAAGGTTTTTCACTTCTTTCATTTAAAATTTTCAGGTTATATTTTCAAATTTAACTCATTATTTTTTAATCAACAGGGCTATATTTTCAACATGGTGCGTCTGTGGAAACATATCTACAGGAAGTATTTTCACCAAGGTATAGTGTTCTTTCATCAAAGCAAGATCTCTGGCCTGTGTTGCTGAGTTACAGCTTACATAGACTACTTTTTCCGGGGAAAGCTTCAGGATCTGTTCTACCACTTTCTGGTGCATTCCGTCTCTTGGCGGATCTGTAATTAACACATCGGCTTTAGGGTGATTTTCAAGGAACTCGTCATTAAAGATATCTTTCATATCTCCACAGTAGAAAGTACAGTTATCAAGACCATTGAGCTCTGCATGCTCTATTGCAGCATCAATCGCCTCCTGAACGGATTCTATTCCGATGACCTGTTTTGCATTTCTTGCTACATATTGTGCAATAGTTCCTGTTCCTGTATATAGGTCATAAACAACTTCAGTTCCTTTCAGATCTGCAAATTCCAGGGTTTTTCTATATAATTCAAGAGCTTGTTTATAATTGGTCTGAAAAAAGGATTTTGGACCTATTTTAAATTGAAGTCCATCCATTTCTTCCATCAGATAGCCTTCACCAAAGTAAACGTTGATATCCAGATCGTAAATAGAATCATTCGGTTTTGGATTGATGGCATATACCAGTGTTTTAATCTGAGGGAATTTTTCCAGTAAAAACTCAAAAAGCTTTTCTCTGTTTTCTTTATCTTCCTGATAAAGCTGGAATAATACCATCCACTCTCCTTTGGAGTTTTGTCTCATCATGAGTGTTCTCAGGAATCCTGCATGATTTCTTACATCGAAAAATTCAAGGCCGTTATTATCGCTGTATTCTTTTACGGCTAATCTTATGGCATTGGACGGGTCTTCCTGAAGGAAACATTCTTTAAGATCAAGAATTTTGCTCCACATTCCCGGAATATGGAAACCAAGGGCATTCTTATCGTTGATATCCTCCTGTGAATTGACTTCATCCAAGGTCAGCCAACGTGCATTGGAAAACGAAAATTCCATTTTGTTTCTGTAGAAATATTGTTCTTCAGCACCCAGAATCGGCACGGTTACAAAGTCATCAATTCCGCCAATTCTTTTGATATTATTATAGACTTCTTCCTGTTTGAAATCGAGCTGTTTTTCATAGCTCATATTCTGCCATTTGCATCCACCGCAGGCTCCGAAATGGATACATTTAGGTGCTGTTCTGAAAGGAGATTCTTCTACAATTTCTATGGCTTCTGCTTCAAAATATTTGGATTTAGCCTTCTTTACTCTGGCATTTACCAAATCCCCCGGTACTGCTCCTGAAACCAAAACAGTTTTACCATCCTCAGTTTTCCCTATGGCTACTCCTTTAGCCCCTGCAGCCAGAAGCCTGATATTTTCAAGAATTATATTCTTCTTCTTTTTCATCCTTAAAATTCAATTTTTTCTAAGACTGGATGGAATCTTTCGGTCTCATCCCTCAATTTCTATTTTTCTAAATTATAAAACCTTCCGGCTTTATCCCGCAAAAATACAATAAAAAAAAACCTTATCCGAGGATAAGGTTTTCATGTATGTTAAAGTTTACTATTTTACAGGTTCAGGCTGTGGATTTACAGGTTGTGCTGGCTGTGAAGGGTCTACCATCATTCCTCCTCCAGGCTGAAGCTGGATATTAGGATTTACTTTAGGGGCTGTAAGACCCGTCTGCTTGTCCAGAATACTTACCAGATCCTGTTCTCCGATATTAACAAAAGATCTGCTGGCAATTTTACCGTCTTTATCAATCACTACGAAACATGGCAGCTTAAATCCATAGATTCCGTATTTTTTTGCAACGTCTGAGTTCAGACCTCCTTCACCGTATACATTTACTCCCGGAATACCTTTCAAAAGAGCATTGCTTGTTTTGATAAACTGATCTTTTGTATCATCTAAGTTCACAAATGTGAAGTTCATTTTAGATTTATAGAAATTCACTACTTCTTTCAGAATTGGAACAGTTGCTTCTGCGATGTAGGGATTCCATGATGCATAGAATACAAGCATTGTTGGTTTTCCTTTTCCTTCTGAAATTTTATATGATTTCCCGTCTTGTTTAATTAATGAAGCATCCGGAGCTGCCTCTCCAACTTTCACACCAGTTATTGCCAGGTGAAGATCTTTTAAACTCTTTTTAATTCCACTGTCTTTGATCTCTTCATTAATGATCTTAGAAACTCTGTCCAGTGCTTTAGGATCTGCTCCCGGACGCATATCCTGAGCAGCGATAAATGAAAGAAGATAATCTTTCTTCGTCTGTGGCGTTTCTTCTTTCTGGCTTTTCAAAAACTGAGAGAATAGTTCAGTTAAAGTTACCCCAGGATTATTAGCTACTTTAGGCTCAGCGAATTTCTGGAAATCAGCGTTATATTTGTTTAGTAGGTAGCTTCTGTAGATAGGGCTTGTCTTCAGCATTTTATCTTTATTCTCCTGCAGCTTGTCTTCATAATCCGTAAAGGCTTTTGTTACTTTAAAAGCTGGGCCTTCTGACATTTTCTTCATCATTTCGTACTGCGCCATGATGGTAAGAACCGTACTTGAAACATCCATTTTCTTCCATTCTACGATGTCGTTATCAGGATTGAATTTCTTGATGTTCTCATCAATATTTTTCTTGATGTCGCTATCTATTTTCTGAACTCCTTGAAGAAATGTTTTTTCATCTTTTCTCATCAGTTCAGGAACGTTTGCTTTCTGTGCATAAGTTCCAAGATATTTTTGGGTAGCTACAAAGAAATCGTTATTCTTTTTAGCATCACCGGTAATCACATATTCCATAGGGAATGTAGCACCGTTACCGGAAATATTTAAAGTTTGACCTGCTTTTAAATAAATCAGATTTCTTTTCTCTCCGTAAGAAATCTCATACATCCCGTCTTTCGGGGCATCAAAGGAACCGGAAAAATTTCCGTTTTTATCTAGTCCTAAATTCACCAAAGGTAAGGTAGCAACACCGGAAGCCTCTATCAGCTCAATTCTTTCCAACGGTGATCCACCTGTGATTTTTCCTTTTACTTCAACTTTTTTTGAACAAGACATCGCAAAAACCGCGATGATAAACAATAAAAGATATTTTTTCATTTCAATTTTTAATATTACACAAAAATACGCTTTTTAGGGCTTGTTAATTCACCCTGATTATTTTTTTTGAAAAATTTATAACAACCCTTTAATAAGGCATTATACAATGCTTTTTATCTTTGTCAGATTCTCTGATATTCACAGAATCTGCTGAAAGACCATTTTCACTGTACATTATTATATGCTCACCAAATATAGACTTATTCTATAAAGAGCACCAAGTACTTTTCGGAACTTAACAAACTTTAACAGGAAAATAATTAAAAAAAATCGTCTCCAAAAATGAAGACGATTTTTTATTGTATTTAAATCAATTCTATCCCTGATCTACAAGAGCAGCCATGTATTCTCTGTTCATTCTTGCGATATTCTCAAGAGAAATACCTTTAGGACATTCTATTTCACATGCTCCTGTGTTTGAACAGTTTCCGAATCCTTCTTCATCCATTGCCTTCACCATGTTCAGAACTCTTCTCTTCGCTTCTACTCTACCCTGAGGAAGTAAAGCATACTGAGAAACCTTAGCTCCCACGAATAACATCGCAGATCCATTTTTACAAGTAGCTACACAAGCTCCACATCCGATACAAGCTGCAGCATCCATTGCTTTATCTGCATCTTCTTTAGGAACAGGAATTGCGTTGGCATCCAATGTATTACCGGAAGTATTCACAGAAATGAAACCACCTGCAGCCATTACTCTGTCGAATGCGCTTCTGTCTACCATTAAGTCTTTAATCACCGGGAAAGCAGCACTTCTCCAAGGTTCAATAACGATCGTTTCTCCATCTTTGAACATTCTCATGTGAAGCTGGCAGGTTGTGATACCTGTGTCCGGCCCATGAGCTCTACCATTGATGTAAAGTGAACACATCCCGCAGATTCCCTCACGACAGTCGTGATCAAAAGCGATAGGTTCTTTACCTTCGTTAATTAAATTTTCGTTCAGGATGTCTAACATTTCCAGAAAAGAAGAATCTGTAGACACATCTGATATTTTATAGGTCTCAAACTGACCTTTAGATTTATTATTTTTTTGTCTCCAAATTTTCAGCGTAAGATGTAAGCCTTTTTTTGCACTCATAATGTTATATTTATAGGTTGGAGATTATTTATTTGTAACTTCTAGTTTTAACCTCGATGTTGTCATATATCAGTTCTTCTTTATGCAACACTTCCGCATTGATATTTTCACCCTGATATTCCCAAGCTCCGACGTATTTGTAGTTTACGTCATCTCTTTCCGCTTCACCATCCGGAGTTGCATGATCCCAACGGAAATGTCCGCCACAAGATTCTTCTCTGTTTAGCGCATCGATAGCCATTAATTGACCTAATTCAAGGAAGTCTGCTACTCTGAATGCTTTTTCAAGTTCAGTGTTCATACCTTCACCTTCACCAGGTACTCTTACGTTTTTCCAGAAGTCATTTCTTACTTCTTCAATTTCTTTGATTGCTTCTGCCAATCCTTCAGGAGTTCTTCCCATTCCAACTTTGTTCCACATAATGTGTCCCAGTTTCTTGTGGAAGTGGTCTACTGAATGAGTTCCTTTGTTGTTCAAGAAGAAATCAATTTTATCTTTAATTCCTTTTTCAGCTTCAATAAACTCACCTGAATCGGTAGGAATAGTTCCTGTTCTGATGTCTGCTGCAAGATAATCTGCAATCGTGTAAGGAAGTACAAAATATCCGTCTGCAAGTCCCTGCATCAAGGCAGATGCTCCAAGTCTGTTCGCTCCGTGGTCTGAGAAGTTAGCTTCACCAATGACGAAACATCCCGGAATAGTAGACTGAAGGTTATAATCAACCCACACACCTCCCATGGTATAGTGAACTGCAGGATAGATCTTCATTGGAGTTTTGTAAGGATCATCGGCTGTAATTTTTTCGTACATTACGAATAGGTTACCATATTTCTCCTCAACCCAGCTCTTTCCTAGATCATAGATCTGCTGATCAGTTGGATTATGAATATGTTTTTCGATAGCGGCTTCTTTACCTTTCTTCATGATCTCTGTAGAGAAATCAAGGTAAACTCCTTCCTGAGTATCATTATTTTCGATTCCGAATCCGGCATCACATCTTTCCTTGGCTGCTCTTGAAGCAACGTCTCTAGGTACAAGGTTACCGAATGCAGGATATCTTCTTTCCAGATAGTAATCTCTGTCTTCTTCTTTAATATTTTCCGGTCTTAATTTACCTTCTCTGATGGCTACTGAATCTTCAATCTTTTTAGGAACCCAGATTCTTCCTGAGTTTCTTAGTGATTCAGACATCAAAGTCAGCTTAGACTGCTGAGTTCCGTGAACCGGGATACAAGTCGGGTGAATCTGTACGTAGCAAGGATTAGCGAAATATGCTCCTTTCTTGTGAATCTTCCAGGCTGCGGAAACGTTTGATCCCATTGCATTGGTAGAAAGGAAATATACGTTTCCATACCCTCCTGAAGCGATTACTACAGCGTGAGCAGAGTGTCTTTCTATTTCACCTGTTACCAGGTTTCTTGCGATGATTCCTCTTGCTTTTCCATCAACAATGACAAGGTCTAACATTTCGTGACGGTTGTACATTTTGATTCTTCCTTTACCGATCTGACGGCTCATGGCAGAATAAGCACCTAATAATAATTGCTGTCCTGTTTGTCCTTTTGCGTAGAAAGTTCTTTTTACCTGAACCCCACCAAATGAACGGTTATCTAACTGGCCGCCGTAATCTCTACCGAAAGGAACCCCTTGGGAAACACATTGGTCAATAATATTAGCAGAAACTTCAGCCAATCTGTAAACGTTGGCTTCTCTTGCTCTATAGTCACCACCTTTGATGGTATCGTAGAATAATCTGTATGTTGAATCCCCGTCACCCTGATAGTTTTTAGCAGCATTGATCCCCCCTTGAGCGGCAATTGAGTGTGCTCTTCTTGGAGAATCCTGATAACAGAATGCTTTTACATTATATCCCTGCTCTGCCAAAGTAGCAGCAGCAGAACCTCCTGCCAAACCTGTTCCTACAACAATAATATCAATCTTATCTCTGTTGTTTGGGGCAACAAGGTTCATATGGTCTTTATGATTTTTCCATTTATCCTTTAGAGGACCTGCTGGAATTTTTGAATCTAATTTACTCATATTAGTATATTGATATTATTGAGTTACAAAGTGATAAATTGCGATAAAAATAAAACCTGCAGGAATAAGGATTGAATACCATTTTCCGAAAGCTTTAATTACCGGAGTATATTTTGGATGTCTTGCACCGATTGACTGGAATGAAGACTGGAATCCGTGAGCTAAGTGTAGTCCTAACAGAACAAAAGAGATCACGTATAGAGCAACTCTCCAAAGGTCTGCAAACTTCTCGTGCAGTTCCGGCCAGAAACGTTCAGCATCAGGAGCTTTTCCATCAACATACTTATATGTAATTTCATGAAGCCAGAAATCATATAAGTGAAGCGCAAGGAAAGCCAGAACAACAGCACCGGAAATAATCATATTTCTGGACATCCATGAAGAGTTCACAGAAGGGTTGTTTGATTCGTACTTTACCGGACGTGCTTTATTATTCTTGATTTCCAATACAAATCCCATTACAAAATGGAAAATTACTGCAAAGCCAAGAATAGGCTGCATTAAGAACTGCACAAACGGATTATAGCCCATAAAGTCAGATGCCGTATTGAAAGCATCACGGTTAAGAACTGATAATAAGTTGGTTGTCAAATGCAGTATAAGAAAAATCAGCAAAAACATAGCTGATAATGCCATAGCATATTTTCTACCTATCGTAGAACTCGTTAAACCTGCCATATAAGTTTAAATTTGAATTTCCACAAAATTAAGAAATGTTAACAATATCGAAAAGTGAGAAATCTCACAATTAGCCAGTTTGTAACCTTTCTAAATAAGAATCTAATCCGTTGTAAATGCAGGAAAAATGAATTTCAAAAAGGTTATTTTAAATCATAAATTTCACCTTCATATTCAATACGTCCTGTCGTCATTGGAAATGTCTTTAAATTAAAGCTCCGGACCCGTCTGGAAGAGCAGTAAGGGTTGATAATAAACTTCCGGATCTTCTCTTTTTCTGAGCTTTCAGAAATCCAAAATTCAACTTTATTTCCTTTTTTTATTGAAAAAATTCTGCTTTGATTTACCTTATAAAAAAGAATTTCACTCCTTTGACTTTCATACACATTACATCCTGTCCGAAAAATAAAAAATACAACCATTACTGCCAGCAGTCTGGTCCCGTTTCCAAGGCTGTATTTCCGGAGCAGAACCCCCGTCATATAAACCATTACAAAGAGGAGAAACACTTCAACCACATTCATCGGAATATTTGTATAAAACAATGATTCAAATTTTGCAAACCAATGAATGACTTTCAAAAGAATATCAATAAAGAAATCATAGATTACATTGAGCAATGTGAAATCGAGCTGCAGAGTGATAAGAATGGTCATCAGAAATGAAAATACAATAACGAATTCCGAAAAGGGTACGATCAGGATATTGGCAGGAAAGGAAATAAGGGAAAACTGATGAAAGTAATACAGAACCAATGGCAACGTTGCGAGCTGTGCAGACAGTGATAGGGTAACTGTATTGAACAGTAGTTTTTTCAAATAATGATCCTGTTTAGGAAAATACCGCAGCAAAGGCTGATTCAGCCAAAAGATGCCCAAAACAGCCAGAAAGCTAAGCTGAAATCCCACGTCAAAGATCTGTTGCGTATCCAGACACAGAATAATCAATGCCGACAGGGAAAGGGAATGAAGCAGGTCCGGTTTTCTCTGAAGCAGTACATATACAAAATATACACTCAGCATAATACATGAGCGGACTACCGAGTTTCCGAATCCTATGAATCCTGCAAATAGCCAGATGAAAAGCAAACTTATGACCACCACATATTTTCTGAAGTACAGAGGGCAGAAACGGGTAAACAGAAAATAAAAAATACCGAAGATTACAATAACATGTGTTCCGGATATCGCCAGAAAATGAACCAATCCTGACCTGCTGAAATCCTGTACGGTATCAAGATCAGTTTCTGTCCTGTCTGCCAGAATCATTCCTTTTAAAAACTCCCGGGTTTTACCGGACATTTCTGCATGATCAATTTTCTTCAGTACATGAAGCCGCTGCTGCTTAATTTTTTCAGCAAAGGTTAAATCATTCCTTACAGATGACGATACTTCTCTTGAAATATAACATTGATATTCAATACCATTCCTTTTTAAATATGCTGCATAATTAAACTGGAAATCATAGGGCGGCGGCTCCGGTTTTGAAATGTAAGCTTCTGCTTTATAGTAATGTTTAAAATCCAGTTCATTATTCTTTTTAGGGATATAAATGACCGCTGACAACTTTCGATTTCCAACCTGAGCCTCTGCTTCATATTTTTTATTTTTCTCAGTAGAATTTAATTTTTTTGAGATTTTAAAAACAATTGCTTCACTGGAAGAAAATGAATATTTCTGAGGCTGAAAAGTATTGAAAAAATGAAGAGCCACAGCTACTCCGAAAAACATCAGCCCCAGCAGAACCGGCTTTGATTGATGCAGCCAATAAGAATGAAAAAAATTCAGAATCAGGATCAGAATACAACCTGAAATGACAAAATAAACAGATTTTCCACTCAGCAAAAAGTGATCCTGAAAAAAAATCCCCAGAATAAAGCACACGGTAAGAGTAAGGATAGGCTGTTTATTCACCATCAATATTTAGACATAAAAATTATTGATTTCTATGTCCTGCTGCTAACACTGGTTTTGCAGAGTTACAGCATTTTCACCTAATGAATAAACAATAGGAAGCTTTAATATTTACTATAAAACCAAGAGTTCATAAAAAAATTAAAACTATCCTTTATAAAATCGTTTTGTACCGGAATTTATTTTTCCAAGAACCGGTCTGCCAGTCTTTTGGTTTCTTTAATGTAAAACCGTGGATCTTTTCCATAATCTTCGTAGGTAAAATCTCCTGCCTTTTTAGATACTGCAGGTTCTATCTGTGTTCCCTCATGCCATTCGTTGAATGAAGTTACACCTATCAGTTCCGGCTTAACTTTTATGGCTGCATCAAACATTCTTTCGTAATACTTTCCGTTTTCTCTGCTTTTAAAATTTGCTCCATTCCAGGGTCTTATTCTTGTATCAGAATATCCGGGGCCAACACACGGAATAAAAATAAGACGATGTTCTTTTGCATATTGGGACAGGTAATCCCAATTGGAAACTGTACTCCCGAAGACAAAGCCTTCACTGGCAAAGTAAGTATAAAATCCATCAAAGCCTGCCTTATCAAAGAAAACCGCATCATTTTTTTCTACCCATAAACCAATATAAAGGGCATCCAGATCTGTTTTCCTGAGTGTTTCCTTTCCGTTTTCGGAAAGTAATTTCGACCATTCTTCCGGAGAAATTTTATAACTGTCGTATACATAAAACAAAGGCTTCCCCTCTTTTCTGTAAAAAGCATGATGGCCGGAATAGGTATGAATCAGATAGGAAATCTGTTCTTTAAATTCAGAAATATTTTTATAGAAAGGCTCTATATGAAAGGCAATTTTAAGCCCCTGCCGGTCAGCGGCATCAAGATATTTTGTAACACTTTTATCGGTATATGAATCTTTGCCCAGCCAGCTTATGACGACAACTCCAACGCCGGAATCTTTGATCATTTTCATATGTTTACCGATAATTTCAGAATCATTGGAACTGTAATTTCCTAAAGCCGGATAGAAATTAGCTCCGATATCGTCACCGCCTTTATAGTTTCCCAGATTATTCCATTGAGGATCTTTCCAATGCGGAAGAATATCATGATTCCAGTGATGATACTGTCTATCAACAGCAGGATTTCCGTACCAGCCGTAATAGAAGACCTGTATCTTTTCCCGTGCACTTTGCGCAGAAAGTTCTGATAATGAAAAGAGCACTATGAAAAACGCCAGTAAATTTTTAAAATAATTCATGTTAATCCGCATACACTCACAGTATTATTAACAAATTGCTCTGAAATATCTATTCCATAATTATGATCTCTGTACTTTCATAATTACTTCTGCAGCATGATCGCTGGCCCCTTTTCCACCCAACTTTTCTCTTAAAAGACTATAATCGTTCAGTACTTTCTCTCTTGTTTCTCCTCCCAGCATTTTATTCAGTTCGCTCACCAGATTTTTGGTAGTAAGATCATTCTGAATCAGTTCTTTTACCACTTCCCGATCCATAATCAGGTTGACCAGGGAAATGTAATTGATATTTTTTACAAGCCTTTTCGCAATCGCATAAGAGATACGGCTTCCGCGGTAGCATACTACCTCAGGAATATTCAGCAATGCGGTTTCTAAAGTGGCGGTTCCTGAAGTAACAAGCGCTGCTTTGGAACATCTCAGCAGATCATAAGTTCTGTTGGAGACAAAATGCACATTGTCATCTACATATTTCTGATAAAACTCCTTCGGAAGACTTGGAGCACCGGCAATCACAAACTGATAATTTTTAAAATGCGGCCTTACGGAAAGCATGATCTCAAGCATCTTTTCCACTTCCTGTTTTCTGGAGCCGGGAAGAAGGGCGATGATTTCTTTTTCATTCAGTCCGTTTTCTTTTCTAAAATCTTCAATACTAATGTCCTGAAGCGTAGAAATCGCATCAAGCAATGGATGTCCTACAAAGTGAGAGTGTACTCCGTGTTTTTTATAGAAATCTTCTTCAAATGGAAGAATCACCATCATTTCATCCACGTATTTTTTAATAATCTCTACTCTTCCTTCTTTCCATGCCCAAAGTTGAGGAGAAATATAATACACGACTTTAATTCCGAGCTCTTTTGCAAATTTTGCAATTCTTAAGTTAAATCCCGGATAATCAATCAGGATGAGTACATCAGGTTTATTATTCTTAATATCTTCTTTACAGAATTTGATGTTGTTTAGAATGGTTCTCAGGTTCATGGCAACTTCCAGAAACCCCATAAACGCTAGATCGCGGTAATGTTTCACCATTGTTCCGCCCTGCTTCTGCATAAGATCTCCACCCCAGAACCTGAATTCTGCATCAGGATCTTTCTGTTTAAGGGCTTTCATTAAGTTGCTTCCATGCAGATCTCCGGAAGCTTCACCTGCAATAACATAATATTTCATTTCTTTCGAAATCTTTTTTATTTGTACAACCTTCACACCATTTTTATCATGGGAGGTTATCTATGATCAAGATAGAGAACAAATTAAGTCTGGTATAGATCTAATTTGTAAATTTGCTCAAAGATAATGATAAAAATGTCAGAAGAATTTGAAATCCGAAATAAAGTTGCGGAAAGTGGTTTAATCAATTTTGACCTTACCGATCTTGTTCCGAAAGGCGTAAGAAAAGGGATTGACCTTAAAGATTTCCTGTTTATGGAAATGATTCTTAAGGAAAAGGATTTCCGCGAAAAAGTGGCAGCCATTGATGTTGAAGAATATCGTGACGCCTATGTTTATATCTATAATTCCGCAGAAGCTATTGTTCCTCTCTGGGCCTATTTTTTGTTGACAGCTAAACTGACAGATGTTACCAAAAAAATTGTTTTCGGAAACCGTGAAGATCTTGAAGTTATCCTGATGCATAATGCTATTCAGCGCTATGATTTTGATGAAATGAGAGGAAAAAGAGTTTTAGTAAAGGGTTGTTCAGATAAAGAGATCCCGGAAAATGCCTATATTGAATTGGTTGAGCAGCTAAAGCCTATTGTAAAATCTTTAATGTTTGGTGAAGCCTGTTCTAATGTGCCAATTGTAAAGAATTAATTTTTCAGAAATCTGAACATCAGGCTGCCTGTTTCTAATAATTCTAAATTTTAACAATAATTATGAAGCTTAGAAATTTTATCAGGCATATTTTTTGATAACTTTGGTTCACTTAATAATTAAATAAACACAAACATGAGTTTAATTGACCTACTTACAGGGAACACCAGCAATCAGGTTGCTGAACAGGCTGAAAATAAATTTGGAATCAGCAGAAACCAGATTATTGCTTTACTGGCAGTCGCTGCCCCTCTGATTATTTCTTATCTCAGAAACAAATCACAGGACTCCAAAGAAGCAGAAGCCCTGAACAACGCTCTGGATAAAGACCACGATGGAAGTATCCTTAATGACGCTTCACAGATCGAATCAAGACAGGCAGAAGGCGGATCTATCCTTGACCATATTTTTGGCGGGCAAAAAAGCACTGTAGAGAACCAACTTTCTCAGAATACAGGAATCTCCATTGACAAAATAGGACCAATCCTTGCCATGTTAGCTCCTGTTGTAATGGGCTATATCGGAAAAGAAAAGCAGCAGAGCAATGTAGGTGCAGGTGGTTTGGGAGATCTTTTAGGAGGAATCCTTGGAAATGCATCCAACCAGGCTCAGGCTCAACAGTCTAATCCTTTGAATGACATTTTAGGAAGTGTTTTAGGAGGAGGACAATCCCAATCTTCAGGAAGCCCGTTAAATGACATTTTAGGAAGCGTACTTGGAGGTGGAAACAACCAACAGCAAAGTGGCGGCTTAGGCAGTATCCTTGGAAATATTTTAGGAGGAAAATAATTTAATTTGTATACCTAGAAAAGGCCGGAGAAATTTCTCCGGCCTTTTTGCTTTTACGACTTTGCTTTGTTTTCAGCAGCACGTTTAGAAGATTTTCTCGGTCTTCTTTTTCCATAGCTTCCCGAATTGATCTTACCTCTTCTTGATTTTTTGTCTCCTTTTCCCATAGTAAAGTATTTTTTGATTGAAACGAATTTACAAAAAACCACTTAAAACACAGGGAATAAAGCTGTTAAAGTTTTTATAAAAGAGGGAAGATGGAAGCAGGAGGATGGAAGTTTAATACTACCCCGTTTAGCGGAAAATCTATTTATTTGGTCTGGATTAAAAGGTTGGAAATTATTTTTAGTTACAGATATTGATCATCACTATCACTTATTACTCATTACCTATTACTTATCTTCAAGCTTCATCCATCAGAATCCCTTTCCTAAACCAAAGCTATTTAAAAATTTCCCTATCCTTCAAAATCGCCACAGTCATGCTCTTTGAAAAGTGACAGAGCTTTTTGGGTGGTAAAATACCTGGATATTCTTTTGTTATTCAATTCCAGTTTCTGTCCTTCCATAACAAGCTCATAAACGGGGGCTTTATCTATCTGAGTTAAAATATAAGTTCTTTCCGGTGTTTTTAGAATCGTTTTGTTTCCCTCATTAGAGAATGAAAAATCATTGATTTCGAAAATATCTTTTTCATCGCAGACGTTGGTCCATACCATTTTATTCTTTGTCACAGATAGGCTTGCCAGATCGCATGAATAACAATTGCCAGAGAACTCTATTCCATATTTCTCATATACATTGGTACTTTTACTGTTCAATACATCAATAGGAACCAATGTTGAAAAGTCGCCCGGCAGCTCTGGGTCTGCTACTGTCTCCTTTGCCGGAATAAGTACAGCATTTGTATCTGTTTTTTTTATTTCCGCAGAATCTGTTTTATTTACTTTTCTTTCTGCAGAAGGTGAGCAGGCAGCCAGAAAAGCGATCACTACAGAAAAACTGATGATTACATTTTTCATTTTTATAAAATAATTTACAATATTTGATTTACTGTTTGTAAAATTGTCTAAAATACCCCGTTCAATATATCCCTGTTTTCAGCCATTTCTGACCTGTATGAGGCATTTTATCGGCTACTGATCTAAATTCAGCAAGGCTAACCCAGCTGAAAAACCCCTGAAACCAGCCAGTGTTTATGGAACCAAAGTCCAATATCTTTGCAGCAGTTATTTAAAAGATATACCATGAAAAAAATAAGCTTAACCCTCCTTTTTTCTTTATTAAGTGTAATAACTTTTGCACAGTCGCTGAAAGTAGTTATCAAACAGGACGGAAAAGTAATCAAGCCTGTCAATGATGTTTATGATCTGAAAAAATCAGCTTTCCAATTTGAAATTACTTCTACGGATCTTGAAGGTTTTTTAGTGGGAGCTACCACAAATAAGGATATTTACGCAGCGGCTTTAGGTGTTTACAATGCTGAAGTTCCATGGTTTCAGAATACGGGTATGGCAGAGGAACTGTATAATAAGGACAAAGAAATGTTTTTGATGGATCAGGCACCGTCATATTGGTACTACACCGATGCTAAAGATCACAGATTTGATAAAAACCCTAAAGGCAGCTTAAAGCAATGGACGGGTACCCGCACGATTACTAGATTTTATGATGTGCTGGTAGATCAGCCTATCAATTTAAAAGATTTTGACGGGAGAGTTTATCTGTTAATGTACGAGCCTGTATATAATGACGAATATGATTTAACAGGAAAGAAAAACCTGTTCCAGGCTGCATTGAGGTTCAAAGATTAATAATAAGACACCTAATTATTTGATTTTATATAAAAAAGGTCTGCTTTTACGATGTAAGCAGACCTTTTTGTTAGATTATTCGATAATCAAACCGTATTCTATGGCCAGTTTAATGGCTGAGCTCAGATTGGCGGTTTGAAATTTTTCAATAAGATTTTTCCGGTGGCTTTCTACGGTATGCGGGCTGATAAAAAGCTTTTCTGCCATTTGATTGGTCGTAAGTCCTCTCGCGGCTTCAGCCAAAATTTCCTTTTCTCTTCTGGTAAGTTTCGGAACCTGACTCAATCCGTCCGGTGATTTTTTCTCCAAAACAGACCTTGTCTGCGAGCATAAAAACTGTTGACCGGTATAAACGGTATTAATACCTTCCAAAATTTCGGAAACTGAAGCATTTTTCTGAATGTATCCCAAAGCACCCTCCGCCAAAGTACTGTTGATTACAGGCAGTTCATTGTGAACGCTGAGCATGATAATCTGAAGGCGTTCGTATTTTTTCGTTAAAGGTTTGATGAGTTCAATACTGTTGGTATCTGCCAGATTAATATCCAGAAGCAAAATATCGACAGCCTGTTTTGCCAGACCTTCATTCATTTCTGAAACGTTTCTGAAGCAATCTACCACATCTATGGTATCACTGTTTCCTAAAATATTCTTCAGCCCTTCCAATAGAAGCGGATGATCGTCTGTTATAGCTACTTTTATCATGTTTAATGAATAGGTATTTGAAGTTCTATGCTGGTGCCAATATTCAGTTCGGACCTGATGTTCATCGTTCCTTTTAAAAACTGAACTCTTGACTCTATATTATGGAAACCAGCTGTTTTTCTCACATCTAAACTGGCTGGATCAAAACCTTTGCCGTTGTCCTCTACTGTGAGATTTAAAATATTCTCTTCTTCACTGATCTGAATAATAATTTCTGAAGTTTCAGCATGTTTTATGGCATTGTTGACCAATTCCTGAATAATCCTGTACAGGATCAGCTGCTTTTCTTCTGATATTGAATTGGTGTAACCGATCAATTCAGTATGGATGTCTAACGCACTGTTGGACATGCGGGAAGCAAACTCTTTAATGGCTGTTTCCAGACCGTATTTCATGAGTAAATCGGGCATTAAATTATGTGCGACCCGTCTCAATTCTTCTACGGCGCCATCAATCTGGGTAATTGATTTTGAAATTCCTTCTTCTATATTTCCGTATTGATGGGGACTCAAAGAGGACAACTGAAGTTTGGTTCCTGAAAGTAAACCTCCCAGTCCGTCATGAAGATCACGAGCCAGACGGCCACGCTCCTGTTCCTGCCCTTCCAGCAATGCCGTAAGTGTTGATATTTTTGAATTCTGCTTTTCTTTTTCCATGGCCAGAGCATGCAGTTCATCTCTTTGCTTCAGTGAATTCGCCCTTTGTTTATAGGCATACAGCAATAAGATGATCAGAACAATGGAAACCACAATAAAAATAATATAGTAAGTACTGATCTTTTCTTTGAAGGCTAACAGCTTTTTATAGTTGTTGATGTCGTTGTTCTTTTGCCTTGTTTCTAATTTTGCCAAACGAAGCTGTTGTGCTCTTTTTTCGGATTCAAGCTCTGAAAATTTCAGCCGTTCCCGTTGATTTTCTTCTACCAGTTTTAAGTTGTTATAAACCTGTTCACGCTGTGCTCTAAGGATGTTGATTAACCTGATCTGCTGTGCCTTTTTATCACTCTCCAGCTGCAGTTTTATATATTTCTGTTCCTGCCGTTCTTTCTCAAACTGCGATTCCAGCCTTTTGGTTATATCCAGTTTTTCCTGATCGTAAACGCTTTTGTATTTATCTACATAACTTTTATAATAAACCAAAGCTTCTTTGTAATTACCCTGCTCTTCGCTGATTTGGGACAGAGATTCAAGAATTGACAGTTCTATATTGTGATCTCTCACAGGGCTTTTACCAATTTCCATGGAAGCCTTTAGAAAGTAAGATTTAGCTAAATCATAATTTTTATCCTGTATGGCCAGCTCTGCCAGAATTCCAAATGAAGAGGCAATATGGATGGCATCGCCGGTTTCCAGACTTACCTTGTTTGCTAATTGGGCATATTTCATTGCCTTTTCTTTGTCAAAACTGGTGTACAAGTTGGCTAAATTGATGGCTGCATAGGAAAGATTACTCTTATTGGGCATCACATCCTTGCTTTTGTTGAAAGTGGTAACCGCCTGCAGATAGTACTGCTCTGCCTTATTTCTCCAGTCAATATTTGATAGACTCTGCACATATTTTTGCTCGTACACGTAACCCATCCGCATATACGCATCGAAGATAAGGTTGGGATCATTCTGTTTGGATGCCAGCACCAGAAACTGTTTGCTGTATTTTTCTTCCAGCTGGTATTCATTCAGGTTAGAATAAATGGTGGACAATTCTTTAACTACGGTAGCAAATCTTCCATACAGAGTAGAAGTTGTTGGTGAATTTTCGTAATAGTCGATAGATTTCAGGTAAGCGGCAACGGCATCGGTCGTTTTATTGTTACGTACTAAAACCCATCCTTTTGCATATTCAAAATAACCTTTAGCTTCTTTATTATCTGTTTTTAAGCTATATATTTTTGCCAGGTCCAGACTTTTTGACGATTCAGCTTCTTTATTGTCTAGCCTGTAATTCATCGCCTGAACAGCATATAGAATGGTGGCATACTTTCCATCAGCCTGTTTTATTGCGACGGGAATATTGGCTTTTAAAATCCGGTATGACTGATCTTTGTCATTATGTAGAAATAATGCTTTGGCGTATTTGGGAGCCAGATTTAACCGTTCTGTTGTTTTATCTGAAGCATTGTTATATTCCTTTTCCAATCTGCTTACAGCATCCTGTGCCTGAGCAAAAAACGGAAAAACCAGTACAATCCATATAAATAACAACCTGTGCATCAAATCCTTATCTCTATTAAATTTTATTATCGTAAAGAATGTAAATATAGGCAAAATACCCGTGATCTATTTCTGAGCCATGTTCTTGGGTGAAAGATTCCTGCCTTTCCGCTTCTTCACTTCAAAAATCATTCTGAGCAGTCCGTCGTTTTAGAAATTTTAAGGCAGCTATTAACTCTTAGGTCATCTATTTTTTCATAAGTTGTAGCTGTTTCCCTTGTTTCACCATAGTAAAAGCCATGGTTTCTGCTGGTTTGAAAATCTTTACAGGTGCTTCACAGGTTCCTGACTGTCTTATACTATCAACTTCCATTTCTATCCGGTTGACTTCCGTTAAATAATATCTTCCGTATATTTCAGTAAAGCAGTCGTTTCCACATTCCCAGCTATCATAACTTTCAAATTTTTCGTCATCCAAAAAGTTGATTGCGTGAAAATTGAAAATCAAAGCAGTGTCTATTCTTGGTGACAGATCATAAGTTTTCTCACCATCCGGCTTAATAAGTCCGCCTGCATCAACAATCCAATGCGTATTTTTCAGATCATTCGGAACATTTGTTTTTTTTCGTTCAGGATCTTTGCAGCTAAAGGTCATAACCAAAATGAGGCACAAAAATGGGAAAACAAAAGTATTTTTCATAGCTTTATTGATCTATTTACTCTGTATAATCAAATTTTGTGTTTAATTTTTCAAAGGCGATTTCCTTCTGAATGAGCTTTTCAAGTTCGTCAAAAGTCAGCAGACCTTCTGCTTCAAATTCGCGGCCATTCGGTGCTTTGTAGGTATATTCAAAAATATCACGTTGATAAATCCCTTCTAATATTTCAATCTGATTAGATGTTAAATATTTACGGTGGGTTCTCAGCTGATTGTGTAAATTCTTTTTGATTTCGTCTTCAGAATCCCCTTCAAACATAGAATATTCATCCATTTCGGTTAAAGATTCCAGAAGCTGTCTGAAGATAAAATCCTGTAGGTTTTTGGCTAAAATTTCAGCTTCAGAATCGTCATGTGGAAAAAAAGTAACCGGAATTTCACCATTGACTTCCATATCCAATTGAAAAACATACAAATCGCCGGCTCCATTTTTCGCAAAAGGAACCATTTTGTATATGGGATTGATATCGTAGATTTCGTGGTTAATGATTTCCCTGATTGCGCCAGGGTAAGCCACCGGATCCCAGATTTCAATATCATTCCCAAACAGAAGCAAAGGCGGATTTTCCTTTAGAGTGGGAAAAACATGGGTGTACCAACCGCTTCCTTCCGTACCCCAATCAAGCATTTTATCATCGTATAATTGTCTGTAAAGCGCAGGGTAGGTAAAATTAAATTCTTTTTCTAAATCTTGAAAAGTGGTCATTCTTATACTATTTTGTTTATTGATTTTTATACAATATAACTTTTTATTTTGTCCAGTGAGACGACAATCCTGCCAAGATCAACTATTACTTTTACAGCTTCTTCTTCACTCAGTTTTATTTTGTTACTGTTTTTACCCATTCTTTATTACTGTGTGTTTGTTCGAAATAAGAATTTTTCATTTTAATCCGGGGTGAAAAAGAAAGCTATAAAAGTTATAAAAATTAATGTCTATCTAAGGGTGAATAGCCGGCATTAACTATAATGAAGTACTGCCAGAGGTTTTACCGCTTTATTTTCTAATAAAAATTTGAGTTTAAAGGTATTAAAAGAGGATGAATGAAGATATCCCTGATAATAGTGGTTTTTTATGCATTGGTTGAAATCCTTTCAATAATTCATTTCTTTTCTGGCTTCTTTTAATATTTTTTCAGCTTTCAGCCTTATCTCTTTGGGCAATAAGCTGAAGTTGGTATCTTTTACTTCACGATACTGATCTTCTTCCTGAAACGGGATCCAGCCGGTAATTTTTGATTTTGATAATGTTTTACCACCCATATTCGTGTAAATAATCACCTTAAGAGGTTTTGCGTCCAGACCGTCTGATTCTTCAAAATAAGTAAGATAAAACTCAGGGAAACCATTCTTGTCGGCATCACCTATTTCACAGAAATTGATCAGATATCTGGGCTGGGCCAGACCTTGTGAAAAGTCTTTAAAGGTTACCTGTGGAATTAATCCGCCATGATCTTCCAGAAAAATACCCGCGTGTAAATCTTTTGGATTCTCCCCTAAATAAGTGGGACTTTTAGCTTTGCTTTCGTTCAGAAACCAAATATAACTTCCATTGTTAGGGACAAATGCCTGCACAATCATCACCGGATTTCCTGATAATGGATTTCCAACCTCATCAATAATCTCCTTGTATTTTTTATCTGAAGAAAAATATACTCCTGTCCGCATTTGGGCAAAAGATAGTACACTTACAATACAAGCGCCAACAGGTAAAAGCTTTCTAAAAATCATAGTCTAATGTTTTTTCAATGTATTATTTAACCTCAGTTCGGAATAAAAAATCTGATGGATGCAGGTTTGAAGCTGGATGATGGAAGAGGGAAGTTTTGAAAGTCATTAAGAACAAATATTGATCTGTTTTTATTTAATTTGATTTTCTGGTAGCTTTCAATATGTATAACTAAAAGTAATTTCCAGCCTCCTTCTTCCATCTTCCAACCTTTTACCTTTTAACTCCTTAACCCGAATTCTCCGGTTATTTAATTCTCTTTGTATTCTTTTCCTGAAGCAATGTCAATATAGTAATAAATGGTTTGCCCTGAATTAAGCTTAACACTCACCTGTCCGTCCGAATTAATGGAGGTATAACTTTTTGATCCTATACTTTTCTTATTCTTGTTGTCATAAAGTGTATACAATCCGTTTTCCTCTTTTTGAAGTGTATAGATCTGTTTTTCTGTATCCAGAACCGAGATCGCATGATACTCTGGCCTGATCTCCCAGGCCTTGTCATGACTATTCCACAAGCCCATGGTTCTCCGTTGTTTTTCGTCTTCAACCCGAATCAGATACAGGTTATTCATCCCTTGATAAGAGTTTATCTTTCCGAATTTCCAGTTTTTGTTATTGAACTGATTGGGTAAAATCATTTTTCTGTCGGGCCAGACCAGGTTTCCGACCTGATCCAGAACCTTGAAATTATACGTATCAATAGAATCTGTAACATTTCCTTGGGTATCAATATAAAGCCAGTCGTACGCCCAGATATCATGATCATAATTAAAAACACCAAGCAAAAAATAAGGTGAATTCGTTATGGAGTACACCAGAGAAGTTTTCTTTATAAAATCGATCTGTGAAGCCGTGGCCTTTGTAATTTCTTTTGGGAATGCCTTTTCATATTGTGGAAAAGGGTAAACCTCATCGTTTCTGTTATCTGCTAAAAGCTTAGGAACTTCCGGGTTATATCGTTCTTTATTGACCTCATTCAGCATTATGGTTTCCTTTCCAAACCGCATTAAAAGTGTTTCAGTTCCTTTCAGCCCGCTGTGAATTGGTTTTTTCTGATCCAAAACATACATTGAAAAAGTTGCATTGGAAGCTTTGATAAAGCGTTTATTTTCCAGTAATTCAGCAATATTCTGCTCCGTTTTATGTAAACGGCCTTGTTTGATTTCGTAAAGGGTTTCGTTCCAGAAAACATGGCTTTCATCTACCGAAACAAAATTCAGGTAATAACTATCCTCCAGATACGGAATGTCTTTATCAAGTAAGATTTGTTTCGTTTCTACAACTCCGATCTCAATTTTATGATACGTTTGTTCTTTCTTGATACCCCCTCCTAAGATATTCCAATCCCATTTCCAGGCAGGCATTTTCTTTTCGTATTCAATATCTTTTTTATAAAATGTAAGTCCGTTTACTACATTTAGACCGATTGGGATGGCTGAAAAATCCAGAACTGTTTTTCCATTTTCGTCTATAACAGCATATTCATTTTTTTCATTTTCAACAACGGCAAAACCTGTAGAAGTAAATATGGACGCACTCCGGAATTTTTGATTGCTAACAGGTTTCAGACTTGTTTTATCCACATAAATAAAATCATTCTGCTTCGTTAAAAACGGAACATTGTTTATGGTTTTTGTTTTTGAAGGAATTAACTGAGAATTATCTTTTTTTTCCTGTGTACAGGCTGCCACTGAAGCCAGCATACAAAAGATACTAAATAGGGTTATTTTCATGCTTCAAAATTCTATTCATCTGAGTAATCAATATTAGAGAGAATTGAAGCATAAGACAATCCCGGTTATCAGCCATATTTCAGGTGGGACAAAAAATAAAAAACGGCTGTCAATATATATTAACAACCGTTTTCCCTGTTTTAATTTAAAAAATATATTGAGCTTAAACTATCATCTTAATCTTTAAAAACTTTCCTCCTTCTGTCTTACTCATACTTTCACCATTTTCCATTTTCCTTTTTTGAACAGAATAAAAGCGACAATCGTAATTAAAGTTTCGGCTGCCGGAATAGATATAAAGACGCCTTTCGGTCCCATTTCCATATGTTTCGAAAGAAAATAGGCCAGCGGAATCTGAAACAGCCAGAATCCGAAAAAATTCACCCATGTTGGTGTCCAGGTATCTCCGGCTCCGTTAAATGCATTGATCATGACCATTCCTATTCCATAGAAAATAAAGCCGGTACTCATGATGTGTAGTGCATTTTTAGCAAAAGCCTTAATTTCGGTTTCCTGGGTAAAAAATCCTACCAGAAAATCTCCCAACAGGAAAAAAATGAGACTTACTGCCAGCATGAAGATGACGTTATACTTTACGGTTTTCATCACAGACTGTTCTGCTCTCAGCATTTCCCCGGCTCCCATATTCTGTCCCACCAGCGTAGACGCTGCATTACTCAGCCCCCAGGCCGGAAGCATAAAGAACATCATCAGCCTCAAAGCCGTCTGATAACCTGCGGAAGCATCTTCTCCACCCGTGGTAGCAACCAGTTGAGCAAGAAAAATCCAGCTGCATGAAGCAATCACAAACTGAAAAATCCCGGGTGTTGCAATTTTCACAATAGATTTTATCAGCTCAAACTGTGGCTTAAAATAAGACAGCCTGATTCTGATCTGGGTATCTGCAATTAAAAGATGATAGAGCTGATAAATAACCCCGATACTTCTTCCGATTGTAGTAGCCAGAGCTGCTCCTGTCAGTCCCATAGCAGGAATAGGCCCGAAACCTTTAATCAGTACCGGACACAGGATAATATTGGCAATATTGGCAATCCAGAGGGATTTCATGGCAATGGCAGCATTTCCAGCGCCTCTGAAAATCCCGTTGATCAGAAACAAAAGCATAATAATCACACTGCTTCCCATCATAATCCTTGTGAAATCCTTTCCATAAGCTGCAGCTTCCGGTTTTGAACCCATCAGAATTAAGATTTCTTCGGCAAAGACCACACCCAGTATGCTCAGAATAAAAGTAACAGCAAATGATACCAACAGAACCTGTGCCGCACTCCTGGATGCCTTCTCCGGATTTTTTTCACCAATTCTTCGGGCTACCAAAGCAGTTGCCGCCATACTCATCCCAATCGCAATGGAGTACATCACAGAAAGTACAGATTCTGTAAGGCCAACCGTCTGTATTGCATAGCCGCTTTCTTTTAAATGGCCTACAAAATACAGGTCAACCAGTGCAAAAACAGATTCCATCGCCATTTCCAGCATCATTGGGATGGCTAAAAGAAGTACAGCACTTCTTATGTCTGCTTTTGTATAGTCTGCCTCCTCTCCGCTTAATGCTTTTTTAATAAAACTGATATATTTTGACATGCTGCCGGATTTATTTTAAGCAAAAATATTGATTCAAAACTGAATGATACTTAGCATATGAAAAGTTTTTAAAGAATACTTTTTTATTATCCAAAAATAAAACAACAACAATTTATTATCGTAATACAATAAATATTTACACATTAACAGCTGTTCCAAAATAGAGAATACCTCCTATTCATTGCTGTCACTGGCCATTAAAATGAACAGTAAGGAAGTCTTTCAAAAACTCTTAGAAGAAAAGGCTAATCTGGAGAGTGTCTGTGACGGTAAAACCCCATTGATGTTCGCTGCAAAATATGGGAATACAGAAATGGCAAAAAAACTTCTGGCAGCAGGAGCCCAAAAAGATACTAAAACAGAAAGAGGATACACCGCTCTGGATTATGCAAAGAAATATGACGAACCAGAGGTCATCAAAATTTTAGAATAAATTGATTTACATCACCTATATTGTACCCGGATAACGAACATCCGGGAATTTTTATATATGTGATTCATCTGGATTATACATCATATGATCAAAAATTCCCCCATTAGGCACATATCTGTTAAAGTTTCCTTAAAAAGAAAATCTACAATTATAATATTTCCATAAAAAAAGCGTTTTGTGTAGCATATAACCTGTTTAACTCCCTAGATTTGGGAAAAATTAAAACCATGAAAAAAAACATTACAGCATTTCTTGCGCTTCTGTTTTTCGCCAGCTATCAAGGCCAAACGAAAATTGACAATCTGAATTTTGAAAATAATGAAAATAACCTTCCGAAATCATGGACTATTATTGATGGAGGAAAATCAACGATCTCGATAGATGGAAAGGAAAAATATGAAGGAAAATATTCTGTTTTGGCAGAAGCTCCGGAAAAAGCTGATATGGTAGGCATGATGCGTATTCTTCCTGAAAATTATGCCGGAAAGAAAATTACTATTTCCGGCTATATCAAAACAGAAAATGTAACTGAAGGGTTTGCCGGATTCTGGATGCGCATCGATCCGAAAATAGGATTCAATAATATGCAGGATAAAGGCATCAAAGGCACTACACCCTGGACGAAATACGAAACCACCCTTGATCTGTCTCCTGCAGAAACCAAAAAGATCTTCATCGGTACACTTTTAACAGGTAAAGGGAAAGCCTGGTTTGATGATATTAAAATTACCATAGACGGCAAAGATATCCAGGAAGCGGCCGTTTTCCAGAAAAAACAATTCAATGCCGATCTTGATAAAGAATTTGACAATGGCTCCAAAATCAGCAGTATTGATCTAAGCAAAAAGAATCTTGATAATTTAAAGAACCTTGGCCTCATTTGGGGATATTTAAAATATTACCATCCCAATGTTGCTGAAGGAAAATACAACTGGGATTATGAGCTTTTCAGAATCCTTCCAAAAATCAGCGGAACCTCAGCACAGGAGAGAGACAAAATCCTTACAGAATGGATTAAAGGACTGGGAACTTTTCAGACTGAAAAAATAGCTATTGATTCCAAAAACGTAAAGATCACTCCGGATCTGAACTGGATTACCAATTCAGGATTTTCAAAAGAACTTTCTGATCTTCTTCTCCAGCTAAAAGATGCTAAAAGGCCTAAAGCCAATTATTATCTGGATTTCTATGAAGGGGTAGGAAATCCTGATTTTGAGCGTGAAAAACCTTATGAGAACAGTACATATCCTGATGCAGGCTTCCGTCTTCTTTCCCTGTACAGATACTGGAATATCATTCAATATACTTTTCCGTACAAAAATCTTATCCAGGAAGACTGGAAAGGGGTTTTATCTGAATTTATTCCGAAGTTTGCAGATTCCAAAAATGAAACAGAGTATACGCTTTCCACTTTAGAAATCATTGCAAGAATCCATGACACTCATGCCAATGTATGGGGAGCTAATAAAGCCCTGGAAAAACACTTTGGAGCAAGGTACTCTCCTGTAAAGCTTGTATTTGCCGAAAATAAAGCGGTAGTAAATGGTTTTCACAATGATCAATTGGGCGCTGAGACAGGATTACAGACCGGAGATATTATCACCGAAGTCAATGGAAAGTCTGTTGCCCAAATCGTAAAAGAGATGCTGAAACTTACTCCGGCATCCAACTATCCTACCCAGCTCAGAGATATTGCCAAAAAACTTCTGAAAAGCAATGTAGAGACCGTAACCGTTAAAATTTCAAGAAACGGAAAATCAGAAAGCAAAACGATAAAAACCTATGAATTTAAGGATCTGAATCCTAAAAAAGAGACGAGAGAGTTCTTTAAAATGCTGGATGATAAAACGGGTTATTTCTATATGGGAAGCTCAGACAGCAAAAAACTTCCGGAAATTTTCGAGCAGATGAAAGGTACGAAAGGGATTGTCATTGATTTCAGAAGCTATCCGCCTGATTTCGTTGTATTCTCTATGGGAAAACTGCTGAAGCAGAATTCTACCGATTTTGTAAAATTTACCCAGACTACCAATCAGATGCCAGGTCTATTCACCTTTACTCCAAATCTTGCAGTAGATGGGAATGGTGCTGATTATTATAAGGGAAAAATCGCCATCCTGATCAATGAAACTACCCAGAGCAGTGCTGAATATCATACTATGGCTTTCAGAACAGCTCCTACTGCCAAGGTTTTCGGATCTACAACTGCCGGTGCAGACGGAAATGTTTCGAGAATTCTTCTTCCGGGAAATATCAGCACCATGATCAGCGGTATCGGCATCTATTATCCGGATGGAAAAGAAACCCAGAGAATAGGAATTGTTCCCGATGTAGAAGTAAAACCTACTGTTGAGGGAATCAAAAATAATAAAGATGAGGTACTGGACAAAGCACTTGAATGGATCAAAAGCTGATCTTAAAGTCTTTGAGACCAATTTTGAGGCTGCACGCTTCATTTTACCACAAAACAAATTCAAAAAACTTCCGAAAGGGAGTTTTTTTGTTTATAAAACTTTCAAAAATCCTATCTTTGCACCCTGAATTCAAAGTCCGATAATCAAACTCTGAAAAACCAGACTTTGAATCTTAATCATTGAACTTTAAACAAATAATTATGTTTCGATCACACACCAACGGAGAATTATCTCTGAAAAATCTAAATGAAGAAGTTACACTTTCAGGATGGGTACAGACTATCCGTGATAAAGGATTTATGATTTGGATAGATCTTCGGGATCGTTACGGAATTACCCAGCTGGTTTTGGACCAGGAGCGTTCTTCTGCGCAGCTGATGGAAGAGGCTAAAAAATTAGGCCGGGAATTTGTGATTCAGGTTACCGGAAAAGTAATTGAAAGAGTAAGCAAAAACCCTAATATTCCGACAGGAGAAATTGAGATTCTAGTTGAAAAACTGTCAATCCTTAATGACTCTCAGCTTCCCCCATTCACTATTGAAGATGAAACAGATGGCGGCGAGGAACTGAGAATGAAATACCGTTATCTGGATATCAGAAGAGCACCGGTAAGAGATAAACTGATCTTCCGTCACAAAATGGCTCAGAAGGTTAGAAATTACCTTTCAGACGAAGGATTCATTGAAGTGGAAACACCAGTACTGATCAAATCTACTCCGGAAGGAGCGAGAGACTTTGTGGTGCCGAGCAGAATGAACCCGGGACAGTTTTATGCCCTTCCGCAATCTCCACAGACATTCAAACAGCTTCTGATGGTAGGCGGTATGGATAAATATTTCCAGATCGTAAAATGTTTCCGTGATGAGGATTTAAGAGCGGACAGACAGCCGGAATTTACACAGATCGACTGTGAAATGGCTTTCGTGGAGCAGGAAGACGTTATGAATGTTTTTGAGGGAATGACCAAAACCCTTTTAAAAGATATTACAGGAAAAGAGTTCGGAGATTTCCCAAGAATGACTTTTGCCGATGCGATGAGAAGATACGGAAACGATAAACCGGACATCCGTTTCGGAATGGAATTCGTAGAGCTGAACGAACTGGTAAAAGGAAAAGATTTTAAAATATTTGATGAAGCTGAGCTTGTTGTAGGAATCAATGTAGAGGGATGTGCAGAGTATACAAGAAAACAGATCGATGAGCTTGTTGACTGGGTAAAACGTCCGCAGATCGGAGCTTCAGGAATGGTTTGGGCGAAATTCCAGAATGACGGTGTGAAAACATCATCGGTAAACAAATTCTATAACGAAGAAGATTTAACAAAGATTATCGAGAAATTCGGAGCTAAGGAAGGCGATTTAATGCTAATCTTATCCGGAAATGAAAATAAGGTAAGAGCTCAGCTTTCTGCTTTAAGAATGGAGCTTGGAAACCGTTTGGGATTAAGAAAAGGAAATGAATTCGCTCCACTTTGGGTTGTAGACTTCCCACTTCTGGAATGGGACGAGGAAACCGGAAGATACCACGCGATGCACCACCCTTTCACTTCTCCTAAGCCTGAAGATACTCATTTGATTGAAACTGATCCCGGTAAAGTAAGAGCCAACGCTTACGATATGGTTCTTAACGGAAACGAAATCGGAGGAGGTTCTATCAGAATTTTCGACAAAGACCTTCAGTCTAAAATGTTTGACCTTTTAGGATTCACCAAAGAGGAAGCAGAAGCACAGTTCGGATTCCTGATGAATGCATTCAAATACGGAGCACCTCCTCACGGTGGTTTAGCATTCGGATTTGACCGTTTAGTGGCGATCCTTGACGGAAATGAAGTAATCAGAGATTATATTGCATTCCCTAAGAATAATTCAGGACGTGATGTGATGATTGATGCTCCGGCTTCCATTGCAGAAGCACAGCTGGATGAATTGGAAATTAAGCTGAATTTAAAAGCATAAACCTTATCAAAAAACAGTTAATTTGTTGGTTTAATATAAAAACCAACAAATTAACTTTCTTTCTTCATTAAAAAGAAATGAATATAAAGCTAAAACATTACAATGAATTAGACGGTGTAAGAGCAGTTGCCGTTATCATGGTAATGTTTTTTCATTTTTTTCAGAATATTGACAGCTCCAGCTCTATCATAAAGCTTAGCCTTTTCGGAAAAACAGGTGTTTCGTTATTTTTTGTATTATCAGGATTTCTCATTACCCGGATATTACTGAATACCAAAGAAAAGACATCTTATTTCAAATCATTTTATACAAGGAGAGCCCTAAGAATATTCCCTCTATATTTTTTATTTCTTTTCATCTATTATTTTATTTTTCCGTTGGTTTCGGATTGGCATTTAGCCAGTTTCTCCGAACAAATCTGGTACTGGACTTTTACACAGAATTTTGCTATGACCTTTGGATGGGATAATTTTGGCCCTAATTATTACTGGTCTTTGGCTGTAGAAGAACACTTTTATCTGTTCTGGCCGTTAATTCTCTATTATTGTCCGATAAAAAAGATTAAATGGACCGTTTTATTCCTTTGCATCCTTTCTTTTTTAACAAGGGTTATTCTTATTAAAAATAATATTGAAGAATCTCTATTTACTTTCGCAAGATTAGATGAGCTGGCTCTGGGTTCATTTCTGGCCATCCTGGAACGGGAGAATAAATTAATAAGCAGCAACTCAAAAAAATTCTTTGCAGCTTTTATCATATCATTGTTTCCTTTATTCTACCTTACTTTTAAAAATGGTTCCTACTCTCTGCTCGATAATAGTATAAGGCATCTAGTACTTGGGCTTGTCTATACAAGTTTTGTGGCTTTCATCGTATCTGTTGATTCAAAAAACAGGATAAAACAACTCCTCAACACTCATTTATTCAGCTTTACAGGGAAGATAAGCTATGGACTTTACGTTTACCATCCCACCTGTTTTTTAATCATTCATTACTATTTAAAAAATACCAGCATTATCCTCAGCTTTATTTTAAGCTTTGGATTGGCCTATATTATTTCCATATTGAGCTACTATTTTTTTGAAAAAAGATTTTTAAAACTGAAAAATAAATTTCCCAACTAGACTTTATTCAAGTAAAAATCTCCCTATACAAAAAGATACTTCAGAACTGCCAGAATACCCGCTAAAATGTTGATCTTGAAAATGTCTTCAGTTCTATTAAAAGAAAGTTCCGTTTACAGGAAATTTACTTCATTTTCAAAATCTCCTCTCTCCCCGGTCCGGTAGAAAGATAAGCCACAGGGATTTTCAGTTCCTCTTCCAGAAAGGAAATAAATTCTTTTAATTCATCCGGTAATTCTGAAATTCTTTTTATTGCCTTAACATCGGCATCCCAGCCTTTCAGCCATTTAAGGACAGGTTTTATATTTTCAGAAAGCCTGCCTGAAACGGACTCCATGCTTCCGTTTTCCAGTTCATAATGAGTACAAATAGCGACTGACTTCATTCCGCTCAAAACATCTGCCTTTGTAAGAACCAGCTGGGTAACTCCGCCGACCATCACAGCATATTTCAAAGCAGGAAGGTCAAGCCAGCCTATTCTTCTGGGCCGTCCTGTATTGGAACCGAACTCATGGCCTATAGTTCTTATTTTTTCTCCCTCTTCATTAAAGATCTCCGTTGGAAATACTCCGTTTCCTACTCTTGTACAATAGGCTTTAGCAATACCATAGATCTCACCGACTTTTTTCGGGGAAACACCCAATCCACTGCATGCCCCTGCTGCCGTAGTTGAGGAAGAGGTAACGTAAGGATAAGTTCCATGATCAATGTCCAACATTACTGCCTGGGAGCCCTCTGCCAAGATCTTTTTCCCTTCAGATAAAGCATTATTCAGATAGATTTCCGTATCTGTGCATCTAAATTTCTTAAGAAAATCCACTGCATCAAAAAATTCGCTGCTGATCTCTTCAAGAGAAGGCAATATCATATCTCCTCCGGCAAGAAATCTGTAATCTCTTTTTAAGATTTGCTCTGTTCTATTTTTAAAATCCTGGGAATACATATCTTCCACCCTTAAGTTCTGTCTTAAAATCTTGTTGGAATACGCCTGTGCAATGCCGTTTTTGGTAGTTCCTATCGTAGTATAATCCGGATTTCCCTCCATAAAAACATCCAGAAGCTTATGGGTCGGAAGTACGAAATGGGCCTTTCGGGAGATAACCAGATTGTTTTCCGGGTGAATGCTTTCATCAAATAACTGCAGATTCAGAATCTCTTTTTTCAGGCTTACCGGGTCTAAAACTCCCCCCGTTCCGACAACATTCTGTAATCCCTTCATAAAAATCCCCGAAGGAATTGATTTAAGGGTGATTCTTTTGCCATTTCTCTCAATGCTGTGCCCTGCGTTCGCTCCACCGTTAAAACGTGCTGTAATGTTGTAGTTTTCGCTGATGAGGTCTATAAACTTTCCTTTTCCTTCATCTCCCCACTGCAATCCTAATACAATATCCATATTTAAAATTTTATGGTACAAAGCTATGATCGTTATAAAAGGCGGCCATTGTCATTTGGCAAAAAAGTTCTTTTTAAGAAGAAAGCCGGAAGAGGGAGGATGAAAGTTACAAATACTATACCTTCGGAATGTCTATTTAAAGAATATTTCTTCTTATCCTGCTTAATGAAGAAGGAGTAATTCCGAGATAGGAAGCCAGCATGGATTGAGGAACCCTGTTCGCCAGGCCCGGATAATGTTCCAGAAAATGGATATACCGGGATTTTGCATTCAGATTGAGCATGGTACTGGCTACTTTAAGCTTATTTTCGGCAACAAAGGCATGAAGCTTTGAAAAAAGAACAGGCCATGCTGAAATTTCATTTTCCAACATTTTAAAATGATCAAAATTGATCTCCAACAGAACGGCATCTGTGATAGCTTCAATATATTCATTGGACGGAACCTGATCGGCAAATCCGTGAAAATCTCCGATAAACCGGCCTTCATAAATAAAAAAACGGGTAAAATCATCACCTTGCTTATTATAATATAAAGAACGGAATACACCCTCTTTCACAAAAGCAATCTTACGACTGACTTTTCCGGCTTCTACGAAAACATCACCTTTCTGAATGACCGTTTCCTGAAGCCCTTCAACGATCAGCTGTTCTTCTCTTTCATTCAGTATTCCGAATTTCCGGATATAATTCAACAATTCTTTCATATTAAAAAAGAGTCCTTTGGAAATTTAAAGGTAGAAAAACCCGCTGTAAAAGCCATTGCCATTTGGCAATAAAGGATAGAAAATGTACCACACGCGCTTTCATCGGCATGCTAATTGATTGATTTTTAAAAACGTAAGACAATGAAAGCAATTTGGAATGGCGCCATTGGCTTCGGTTTAGTAAATATTCCCGTTAAAATTTACTCCGCCACCGAAACCAGTAAACTGGACCTCGATATGCTCGACAAATCTGACTTTTCTAACATCAAATTCAAAAGAGTAAATGAAAATACGGGAAAAGAAGTGAAATGGGAAAACATTGTAAAAGGTTATCTCATGGATGATCAGTACATCGTTCTGAACGATGAAGACTACGCAGCAGCAAATCCGGAAAAAACAAAGATACTTTCCATAGACCAGTTTGTAAAGGAAGATGAGGTAGACAGTGTTTATTTTGAAACCCCTTATTATCTGGAGCCACAGAAAAATGGTGAAAATGCTTACAGGCTTCTGCTGAAAGCTCTTGAAGAAACCGGAATGGCCGGGATAGGAACTTTTGTGCTTCGTGAAAGTGAGGCCATCGGGCTTATCCGTCCGTATAATGATGACATCCTTGTTCTGAATCGTCTGAGGTTTGATCAGGAAATCAGAGATTACGCGGACCTGAAAATACCTGCTAAAAAAACTCCAAAGCCTGCCGAGCTGAAAATGGCCGTAAGCCTTATCAAGCAGCTTTCACAGGATTTTGATCCTCAAATGTATAAAGACACCTATTCTGATGAGCTGATGAAGATCATTAAGCAGAAAGCAAAAGGTAAAAATATAAAAGCTCCAAAAGCTGAACCTGCCAAAGAAGGCAAAGTGATTGACCTGATGGCTCAGCTAAAAGCAAGTTTACAGCATTCTAAATCTAAATCCGCATCCTGATGGCTCTTAAAGATTATCACAACAAAAGAAAGTTCGATGAAACCAGCGAACCGAAAGGAAAAACAAAAAAAAGCATAGACAAACTTATTTTTGTAGTTCAGAGACATGCCGCAACGCGACTTCATTATGATTTCAGACTGGAAATGGAAGGCGTACTGAAAAGCTGGGCTGTTCCGAAAGGACCTTCGCTCGATCCGAAAGATAAACGTCTTGCGATGATGGTTGAGGATCATCCCTATGATTACAAAGACTTTGAAGGCAATATTCCGGAAGGTAATTACGGTGCCGGACAGGTAGAAGTCTGGGACAGCGGGACCTACGAACCTCTGGAAGAAAACTCTAAACTGTCTGATGAAAAGGAGCTGTTAAAAGAACTTCACGCCGGTTCGTTAAAATTTATTTTGCACGGAAAAAAACTGAAGGGTGAGTTTGCCCTCGTTAAAATGAAAAACACAGAAGACAATGCTTGGCTGCTGATTAAACATAAAGATGAATTTGCAGAGAGTTCTTATGATGCGGAAGACAACACCTCACCCAAATCTTTGGTAACGAAATTTTTAGAGGAAAAAAAAAGCCTAAAAAACAACGGAAGAAAGAAGTCATAACTTCAGAAAAAAGCTTCAGAAACTTTAATTCCCTAACGAATGAGAAGAAGCTTAAATCCTTCATCAGACCAATGGTTGCCAAATCATCTGAAAAAGCATTTGATGATGAGAAATGGATCTTTGAAATAAAATGGGACGGCTATAGAGCCATTGCAGACCTCAGCCATGATGACCCCTTATTCTATTCCCGAAACGGAATTTCGTTTTTATCAAAATTCGGAAAAATCGCAGAAGACTTCAGCACTCAGAAATATAAGATGATTCTGGATGGTGAAATTGTGGCTTATGATCATAACGGAAGACCTAGTTTTCAGCTATTACAACAGATCGGAGACAATCCTGAGCAGACTCTGGCTTATCAGGTCTTTGATCTTCTTTGGCTGAACGGCTATTCCACCGAAGATCTTCCCCTTCTGCAGCGGAAGGAACTGCTTAAAGAAGCTTTAACAGAAACAGAAATCATTAAATATTGTGATCATATTCCGGAAAAAGGAACTGCCTTTTTTAAACAGATGAAAAAAATGAAACTTGAAGGGATGATCGCAAAAAAAGCAGATAGCCGATATATTGAAAATCACAGAACCGGTGACTGGCTGAAAATAAAGTTCAGCAATACAGATGAAGCTATCATCTGCGGTTTTACAGAGCCGAGGGGTTCACGTGAGAGCTTCGGTGCATTGATCTTAGGAAAATTTATGAATGGTAAACTTAAGTACTGCGGTCATACAGGAACCGGCTTTAACAATGAATCATTAAAACAGCTTCACCAACAGCTTCAGAAACTGACTATAAAAACCTCTCCGTTTGAAACGATTCCTAAAACCAATATGCCTGTTATCTGGACGAAACCTGAGCTGGTTTGTGAAATTAAATATTCGGAAATCACCAAAGACGGCATCTACCGCCATCCTGTTTTTGTAACTCTCCGGGAAGACAAAGAGCCCGAAGAAATTGCAGAGGCTGAAAATAAATTAAGTTCAAACTGCAAACATCCAAAAATAATGAAAGCCAAAAGTCCGTTAAAAAAAACTGAAAATTCTGAAAAAGAAATTACTCTAAATAAGCATAAGGTAAAACTTACCAATCAGGATAAGATTTATTTTCCAAAAGATGGTATTACCAAAGGGGATGTGATAGAATATTATCAGTCTGTTGCCTCGTATATCCTTCCCTACCTTAAAAACCGGCCTTTGTCTCTGAACCGTTTTCCGAACGGCATTGAAGAGCAAGGCTTTTATCAGAAGGATGCCGGTGACAGCATTCCTGAATGGATCAAAACGACACAGGTCTACTCGGAATCCAATGATAAATATATTGATTATATCTACTGTAATGACAAAGCAACTCTGGCTTATCTGAATAATTTAGGCTGTATTGATCTCAACCCATGGAACAGTTCCCTGCCCGACCTGGAACATCCTGATTATCTTGTTCTGGACCTTGACCCATCAAAAAAGAACACATTTGATGATGTAGTTGAAACGGCCCTGCAGGTAAATGAAGTTTTAAAATCCGTTAAAGTGAAAGGCTATTGCAAAACTTCCGGAAGCACAGGAATCCACATTTATATTCCGATGGATGGGAAATATGATTTTGAACAGGTAAAAGATTTTGCACACATCCTGATGAAGCAGGTAAATGAAAAACTTCCCAAAATCACTACTCTGGAAAGAAGTCTTCAGAAAAGAGATGATAAAAAAATCTATCTCGATTATCTGCAGAACAGAACAGGACAGACTTTAGCGAGCGCATATAGTTTAAGGCCTAAAGAAGGAACCGCTGTTTCTATGCCGCTGGAATGGAATGAACTGAAACCTGGATTGAAACCTATTGACTTCAATATTCATAATGCGCTTGAAAGGATTAAAGAGAAGGGAGATTTATTTAAACCCGTTCTGGAAAAGGGAATTGATATGATGAAGACATTGGAATTGTTGCAGCCATAAATTAATAAAGCATTTCTTTAATTAATTTACTATACTCTTCCTGTTTTTTAAAGTCCCTGCCCATGTCTGTATCAATTTCATATTTATCCTGAAATTCAAGGTGCTCTTTATACATATCATCATATGTTTTTTGAAATTTTTCTATAAAGTCCTGTGAACCTTTGATCTCGACATCTATTTTCTTCTGCAATTTTTTTGCGAATATTTCCGCAATATCAAAATGGCCCTGCTCATGGGCTAAAAGTTGCAGTGTTTTATACTCAGGTTTTACCCAAGATGACAATTGATCAAAATCAGCATATATTTTAACTTTAATTCTTCCTGTCCAAATAGATTGTGATAAGATTTTGAATTTTATACTGACTGAAGAAACAGCAGCTGCCGTACTTATACCAATTTCACCCTTAAAATCATCAAATGACAACCTATTTTGGCGACTCCATTCAAGGTTCTGTTGTGAAAACCATAAAGAGGGTATTAAAATAAAAATTGATAGCAATAGTTTCATAATACAAATCAAGGAAGTTTTGCGACCAGGCTTTCCGGTAATATTTTCAAAATCAAATAAATAATTTTCCACTTAAAATTGGGAACAATAGTAAAGGTATTTCCAGCATTCACAATGAATTTCGCTACATAGTCCGGTTCCATAATCAGAGATTCATTCAGTTGCAGCCCTTCATTGATCTTGGTTCTGATGTAGCCAATCACCAAAACATTTACAATAATTTTTCTGAAAGCAAGCTCCTGTCGTAACCCTGCTAAATACTGGGTAAATGCAGCTTTCGTACTTCCATATACAAAATTGCTTTTTCTTCCCCTTACTCCGGAAAGCGAAGACAATCCGACAATCCTTTCCAGATTTCTATTGCTTTGATCCGTTGCAATGATGTTTAGGATAGATACCGCCCCCATATAATTAACCTGCATCATCTGGCTGGCTCCTTTAAAATCTTTTAATGCTTTTTCATTATCCACTAAAAATCCGGCAGCATACACCACAATATGAGGTTTTGCAGGAAGGCTGTCATAAAATGACTGGTGAGAATCAAAATCCACAGCGTCAAAGTACAAAATTCTGATTTTTGAAGCATCCAGACTGTTCTCTGTCACAAATTTCTCCAGTGATCTGGTATCCCGTGAAGCCGCCATTACTGAAAATCCTTTTTCAATATACTGTTTTATACACTGCTTGGCCACATCTGAATTGGCTCCTAAAATGAGAACGTTTTTGCCTGTATTCTGATTCATTCCACAAAGATATTTTATTTGTTTTTATTGGATGAAATAGAACAGTCTTAAATATACATCCGATTATACCAACTAAACCCGACAGGCTTTAGAAACCTGTTAGGTTTCAATTAAGATTCTCAAAATACAGAGTTCTATATCTCTAATCAGGTTATTTCTCTTTAAATTCTTTTTAATAAAAAAATCCGGCGCGGTGAGCTTTGCTCACCGCGCCGGAAAAATATCTTCAAACTGAAAAATTATTTTGTTTCAGCTTCATTTTCTTTTTTATCTGCTGTTTTTTCAGCAGCTTTTGCCTTATCTCCAAAACGCGCTTCAGTAAATTCTCTTGAAACCGCTGCTTTTTCGAATTTCAGCTTTCCGGATAATGTTTCAATAACGAAACCATCCTCCTGAACTTGGGCAATTCTTCCGTGAAGACCTGAAGTAAGCACTACTCTGGTTCCTACTTTTAAAGTTTCCTGGAAGTTCTTTTCCTGTTTTTGCTTTTTCATTTGCGGTCTTATCATCAGGAAATAAAAACCTACAAACATCACACCCATCATGATCAGCATCATTGAAGAAGATCCTTGTGGCTGTGCTTGTAAAAAGATTGTTAACATATAAGTTAAATTAAGGTTGAATGTTCGCTGTGAACGTTAATCTGATTGGAGACTTCTCTACATTGGCGAATACATCTGCATACTTCTGAACGTTTCCGTCGAAGTTAGTAGAATCAAAATGCAATGTAATTTTTCCTTTTTTACCCGGAAGAATCGGTTCTTTCGTAAAATCAGGAGCTGTACATCCGCATCCTGGCTTTACTTCAGAAATTACTAACGGATTGTTTCCAGTATTGGTAATTTCGTATACGTGCTCTACTTTATCTCCTTTTTTGATTTTCCCAAAATCGAAGTTGCTTTCACCTAAAGCCACTGTAGTTGATGGCTGGGTAGAAACCTGCGCAGGAACACCTGCCTCAGCGGTTACAGGAGTTACTGCAGAATCTGCAGGAGTACCAGCTGCTGAAGCTGTAGAATCTGTTGTAGTTTCAGTAGTCTGAGTTTCTTTGTTTTCTTTTTTGCAGGAAACCAAACCAAAGCCTATAATAGACAAAGCGATAATTGATAACGTCTTTTTCATGTTAAATTCTATTTTGATCTTTACAATATTTATCCAAAATTCCGTTAATGAAAATATTGGAACGGTCTGTAGCAAATACTTTCGCAATTTCAATATATTCATTAATAATAACTCTTGAAGGCGTAAAAGGAAAATTATCCAGTTCAGAGATGGAAGTTGACAAAATTACTTTATCCATTAAAGAAACTCTTTCCAGATCCCAATTTTCCAGTCTTTCTTCCAATTTCTTTTCATTGATTTCCCAGTTATTCAGCGTATCTCTAAGCAGTTTGCTGGCAAAAGTTTTATCCTCTTCATCTTTGATCATTTTAATCAGAGTTCTGCTTTCTTCATCTTCTTTCAGAAAACCAATTGTTTTCTGCACCATGGAATTGGCAATATGGATATCATCATACCATGAAAGTTCTTTGTCCCCTAAATAATCATGAAAATCATCATTTTCAGCGATATATCTTAAAAACAGTTTTCCAATGAACTTCTGATCATCTTCAAAAGAATATCCATCTTCTTTCATGAAATCCTGATATCGTTTTCCTGCAGTGATTCTCTGGAAAGTCTTCACCAATAAATCATCATGCATATCCCACTTCAGCTGTTTGTGCTGGCCTGTAAAAAATAACCTTTCAGGGTTTTCTTCCAATTTAATCAGGATCTGGTTGTTGATGAATTTTTGGTTAGGATTGATATCAGCATCAGTTTTAATGAATTTATTTTTCCCGATCTCGATCTGGTTTTCTGCCAGTTCTTTGAGGGCTACTAAAAAATTCAGCTGATAGATGTATAGATAATAGATTTTCTCTATTCCTGAGAACATATTTTTCTCTAAAACATCAAACTTTACAGGATTCTGGTAGTAAGAATACACTGTTTGTACTACTTTTTCACGGATTTGTCGTCTTCCTAACATTCAAAGAGCTTTTTTATGGCTGCAAAGATACAAAATTTAAAATTGATGAAATTCGTAGTATGGTCACATTTTCGTAATTTTGTAAAACTTTATGAAAGCGCTAAAAACTTTAAACCCCTATTTTTGGAAACACAAAATACTTTTGTTTTGGGGGTTCTTATTTATCATTGCCAGTAATTTTTTCAATATATATAAAGTTCAGTTTATCGGAAAATCTGTAGACCAGCTTGCTGATATGAAAAACGGAAGTCTTGGCTTCAATAAACAGGTACTTATTTATGTGGCAATCATTGTGGCCAGTTCTCTTCTGACAGGTTTTTTTACATTCATGATGAGACAGACCATCATTGTAGCTTCAAGAAGGATTGAATATGAATTGAAAAATAAAATCTACAGGCATTATCAGGATCTGTCTTTAACAGATTACAAGCAGACCACCATCGGAGATCTGATGAACAGGCTTAGTGAAGATGTGGTTGCTGTAAGAATGTATCTTGGCCCCGGTGTAATGTACGTAGTGAACATCATCGTTTTGGTTGTGATCACGGCCATCTATATGGTGAGTACAGATACGTCTATGACTTTATGGACTCTTCTCCCGCTTCCGATCCTGTCTTATCTTATATTTAAGGTAAGTTCTATTATTAATAAGAAATCAAAGGTCATGCAAAAAAGCCAGTCTGCGATTTCTACATTTGTACAGGACAGCTTTTCAGGAATCCGCGTAGTGAAGTTTTTTGCTAAAGAAAAATACATCGAGAAAAACTATGGCATCAAAGTAACGGATTATCAGGACAAAGCTTTGGATTTAGCCAAAACAGAAGCATATTTCTTTACCATTATTCTATTTGTAATCGGGCTTTTGAATGTTGCTGTGATCTGGATTGGAGGACAGAAATATATTGCAGGAGAACTGAGCGTGGGTAAAATTGCAGACTTCTTTATGTACATCAACATCCTGATATGGCCATTCTCTTTGGTAGGTTGGGTAACTTCAGTTAACCAGAGGGCTGAAGCCTCAATGCAGAGGATCAATGAATTTATGGATAAAAAATCAGAGATTGTAAATACCAACTTTGAGACTTATCCAATTAAAGGGGATATTGAATTCAGAAATGTGACTTATGTTTATCCCAATACAGGAATCACAGCGCTTGACAACTTAAATTTTAAGATTAACGCAGGTGAATCACTGGCCATCATGGGTAAAACCGGAAGCGGAAAGTCTACTATTGCTCTCCTGCTCTGCCGATTGATTGATCCCACGGAAGGAGAAATTCTTATTGATGGGAAAAATCTTAAAGAGCACAATCTGGACAATTACAGAAAATTCCTTGGTTATATTCCTCAGGAAAGCTATTTATTCTCAGATTCTATTGAAAATAATATTGGCTTTGCCATCGATAACCCTTCTCATGAGAAAGTAGTGGAATATGCAAAAATTGCTGATGTAGATAAAAATATTATTGAATTTAAAGAGCAGTATAAAACACTTGTAGGTGAACGCGGAGTGATGCTTTCGGGAGGTCAGAAACAGAGAATCTGCATCGCCAGAGCCCTGATCAAAGACCCTAATATCATCATTTTTGACGACTCTTTATCTGCTTTGGACACCAAAACGGAACAGAATATTCTTGAAAATATTGACAAAAAAATTCGTAACGCTACTTCCATAATTATCACACACAGAGAGTCTAGCGCTCAAAAAGCAGACAAAATCCTCAACCTTACCGAAATTGCCAATTCTGTAACCGCATAGCCGTTTCATTCCCAATTGTTAAATAAATCATAAAAAAAATTTTGTGATTAAAAGAATTCTTTTATATTTGTTCTTAACAAGATTAAAAAATATCTAACAATGAGTGAATACAAGGAACGCCATGAAAATGAAATTTTCACTAAGGTGTTAAAAGCAGGGAGAAGAACTTATTTCTTTGATGTGCGCGAGACGAAAGCAGGAGATTATTATCTTACGATTACCGAAAGCAAAAAGAATTTCGGGGAGAATGGGGAAGCTACATTCGAGAAGCACAAAATTTATCTTTACAAAGAAGATTTTAAAAGTTTTCAGGAGATGTTTAATGAGTCCACAGATTTCATCATTAACGAAAAGGGTGAGGATGTAATTTCAGAAAAACATGACAAAGACTTCAAAAGCAGAACCTACACAATTGATTCTGACGACGAAGTTTAAAAAAAGAATATCTAAAAACACAAGCATCTGAAAAAGGTGCTTTTTTTTGTATCTGAAAATGTGCAGATCAAAGTACAAAACGAGATCAGGTTGTAAAAACTTACTTTGCCTTGATAAATACCTCTAATGGACATTATAACAAAAGGTACACCCTTGAAAGTGTACCTTTTTAGTTTTATAAAAGCTTTACAATTGATCTTCTATACAAATTCTCTTTTGATCTGGGAAAGTATAGTCGGATCCTGTATTTCATTGTCTTTGGCCAGCAATAAAACTTTAGACAGAACTTCCGCAGATTTTGGATCATCATCGGCAAAAGGCAAGAATAATCTTCCTCTGTGCTGTGAATGAACGGAAAGTATGGACAGATAATTGCCCGGAACCTGATGCACAACTGCACTGCCCAGGTGAACACTGTATTCCGCCATTTTTCCTTTAACCAATACGTGTGAGCCTTCAATTCTTACATTATCCAGCTTGAAAAGTTTTGCTGTTTCCTTCATCAATACCGCCCTCATTTCAATGGAAGAATGGCTCGCCTCCGGATCTACATTTCCAACGTGGGCAACCGATACCACCAGATCCACATCACGCATGACCTCAGAGAACAGCCTCGGGTTAATCTCTTCAAAAGGAATATTCTTATACGTTTTCAATGAATGGAATTCTATGGTTTCCAGGGTCGGACTCTCTATATCGGCAGGTGAAAACCAATCAGCCATCGCATACAATTTCACCTGAAAGCCTTCTTTATGGTAGACTTTCTGTAATCCTTCTTCGTGGTCTACTTTCCATCCTCTTGTTTTCAGAAGGGCTAAAGTCTGTTTCGGCTGGATCTGATGCCCTGCATAACGGCGTGATATAGATTTTTCCTTCAGTTCATCAGGAGTCGGCACGTACAATTCCCTGAAAATCTGTTTGAACGGCTGGATCAGCTTTTCTGTAAAGCAGTAATGCTGATAGTCACTCCACACAGAATTATGATGCAGATCCACACAATGAGCAATACGCAGAGTATTATCTTCGCTTAATTTTTGAATTTCTCCATGGGTATTCACCAGATTTCCGTTATGGAAGAACCCTATTTTCCCGTCATTGGAAATAAACACCAGCTTTTCCAGATGTTTTACAATAACCGGATGTTCAAATAAATTTTGAATTTCAGCAAAAAGGAATTCATCCCCCCTGATCATTGCCTCTTCCAAACCTTTCCGGGAACGGGTCCACTGCTCACGCATAATCTTCCTATAACTACCCAGCTCCAGAATAGCTTTATCTTTTTTAATTTTCGGCGGAATTGATTTCAGCTGTTTATCATCCCGGAACACGACAAGCTCGGCTTTCCCGCCAGTTTCTATGATTAAACCTACCGTTACACCATCTATTGTTACTTGTGTTTCTTTTGACAGCAGGTTTTGGATCTGTTTGGTTTCCATTGCCCAGGTCAGCCGGATTGGATCAGGATAGCCTGCATTTCTGGCTAAGTTTTCTAAAGCAACTCTTACCGCCAATGCTTCACTGGCCTGCTTCATAGAGCCAAATTCACGGCTTTCTTTTTTGAACTGCTGTATATATTCGTACCGGTTCAGTACATCTTTCTCCGGGTTGGTTTTACTTAACGGAACAAGTCCATAGACACGGAGAAAATCCTGATCCCGTTTATCTTTTACTTTAGCCGTTACTTCTTTTATTTTCAGACTTCCGGTAAGAGTGTCAGAATAAAGCCTTGCGCGGCGGTGTCCGTTTCCGTCAGAAATATATTTGGCGGATTCGTAAAGCATTTCCCAGCGGGTTTTCCCCAATTCTTTATATGCCTGAGTAAACCAGTCTTTATCTACTGCCCCGTCTTTAAATTCCTGAATATCCACAGATGAATATTTTGCAGCCTCACTTTCCAGCTCTGAATTCTGTTCCTGATAAGCCCCAGTTTTAGTATGGGCATGCATCCACCAAATCGCTGAATCCAGACCTTTCCAGCCTAAATAACTACTGATTAACTTCTGCCATTGCGGAGCATACACAGCAGCCTGTATCAGGCGTAATTCTGTAATATTCTCCTTTTTCACCATTTCGTTGAATGATTTCTGGGTATCTGTCTCCAGAGGATAGCACTGAGATAACAGATAAGAAAAGAGCTTCTGCTTGGTCATGCTTTCATTGCCATAGCTGTATATATAATTGGCATACAACCCGGATTTACCCAAGCCTTTCAGGATCTGCACAAATCTGTCTGCCCCGTAAATTGCCCGGAATTCCTGTACAAAGTGGGAAACAGCGGTATTGGCATCACCACGGATAAGTTCTACGTCCAGGAATTTGTTCTGTATTTCTTTGATCATCGGTTTCAGGAAAGGGAAAATTTCCAGCAGCTTCTCGCTGTTCTTATAGAATTTAACAGTCGTAAGGTTTCTTATGACGGAATCTCCCGTGAAAATTCCTTCGTACAGTTCATCTTTGGTAATGATCTTCAGTTCGTACGCTTTACAGAATAAATAAAAATCCGGAACAGTATGTTTTACATTTTCCGGCAGTCCGTTAAACTGCATCCAACGGAATAAGTTCCATAACTTGGTTAATTGCTCATCTGTAATTTTCTGGTACGGAACTGCATCTAAGAACAGATTAAAAAATCCCGTCTGCTGCCAGCCGTTTCCGTCATACCTATAATAATAATCGTTTTCTTTTGCTTTATGATTGATAATTTCCTCCGGAAGATTGGCAAACAAAGTACTGCAGATATCCAGTAAGAAATCTGTTCTTTCTTCAAATACAAATTTATACCGCAGGGAATCCAGAATGTACTTAATAGGATTATCCCAGAAATAGCCTCCTTTTTTAGGATTCGGAAGGACATCCTTACAATAGAACACATAGTTTTCAAGAAAATCTCTGAACTTTTTACGGTCGCAGCTTTCCGCAAAGGTCATCAGGAAAAGATCTCTTGGCTCAAGCCCCGAATCTTTATACCATTGCTCCCAAACTTCATGCAAAGGATAATTCTCAGCAAGCTGTGCACCTGTAAAGCCTTCGGTGTTTCTTTTCATTTGTGTGAAACTATTTCCCAACAACTGCTTTTGCATTGATCCATCCCAGTTTTCAAATTCGTATTCGTGGTCTTTATGTTTCTGGAACAGGTCATTCAGTTTTTTCAGTTCTGCCTTTATCTGACTTAATGGCTGTGTGAAACCGTATTTTTCTTTTTTAACAGCCTGTGCATATACTGAATCCGTCTTCACTTCCGGTAGCTCAAATTTAGAAATAACCTTAGGATCATAGAATCCAAAGCCATTTTCAGGAGAAAGCTGTTCTTTATCCCCGGAAGGATTAAGCTGGTCAAGAAGATTCTGTTCCCTCTCAGAGATCTTTGTTTTTTCTGAATATTGTTTTGTCCATTCCGTGATTCGGGCCGGCACTCTTCTGTTTTTTTGAAGCTGAAGCATGAGATCGAGGGAAGCTGTTCTCTGCTCTACATCTCCTTTGGTCATTAGTTCTTCCACAAACGGAACAACCGCTTCATCTTCCTGCTGGATAACCAGTTCAATCAGTTTCTTACGGAGTGTTCCGCCTTTTCTTTTGAACATATCGAAGAAAGTCATTACCTCCTCTTTATTCAGAGGATTCTGAAGGAGCACATTAATTCCTGAAGCAATCAAAGATTCTCCCCTGTCCTTTATAATTCTGAAAGCAAATTCTTTCTGAAAAGGAGTAACAGCATTTTTCTTTTTCCCCATTCCGTAAGAGAATGAATAGCAGTAAAAGTCTCCTAAAAGTGCTCTCGTTAACTGTTCACGTAATGAAAGTTCAAACTGATCGAAATAAGAAAGTACCAGATCCAGCTTTGCTTTATCTTCTCCCACCAGGTAGAACATTGAAGAATAGAAATTACTCTTATTAAAAGCAGCATTAAGCCACGAGAATATTTTTCCCTCGAATTTCTTTTCTTTTATGTCTATCTTTTGGGTTAATTCATGAAGCTTCTCAAAGAAATCCGGGTAATCTGCATTATTGATATAGAATTTTGAAACTGTATTCACACTTAACAATGAAGATAAGGGATACCCAACAAATGCCAGAACCTGCAGATCGTCTTCCTGTATTGCTTTATAGAATAACGGCATCTGAATATAAGGATCTCCGGTTTCCACAGCAAATTTTACAGCCAGACATTTTTTTTCCGTATTTCCTTTATCAAAGAGCTGGTGCAGATAAGGAACTGTTTTTTCCACATCCCAGACCGCCTGCACCCAAAGTGCCATATAGACTTCGTTATTGTTTTTACTTTTTATGGCATTAGGAATCTCTTCCGGATTATTGAAATAGGTATCTGCTAATGAAACAATGTTTTTTACTACTGATTCTTTTTCTGCATCCCATCCCAAACCGGTCCAGGTATCAATAGCCCGTACAACAGAAGAAAAACGGGTAAGTTTATGCTCAAGAATTACATGAACCATGTACTGAAGGGCTCCGATACTGGTTTCATCCAGAGCTTCGAGTATAGTTTGGCGAAGACCTTCCTGTCTCTGGGCTGCCAGCAGCAACTTTTCAACTAATTCCCAGCAGTGCTTCTGCTCACTGTTTAGTAAAGCCTTAATGATATTTCTGGATACTTTTCCTTCTGTATGCTTATTGAAAATGATATCCTCAATCAGTTGGTAAACAGCTTTATTCCCTGTGTCGATGGCTGCCGACCATATATAAAACTGATATGAATTATGAGTTACCGCCTGATCATAGATGATCTGTTCTTCCAGTGAAAGATCATAATGCTGATTACCACTGCTGTAATTATAGATCATCGGAAACTTTATCAGCTCTCTCAACAGGTTAACCTGGTTAAGCAATAAATACTTCTCATTATTCGGGGCCCGGAATGAACGGCGATAATATCCCGTCTGGTACATTTTATAAGCCATTTTATTCCAGACATATTTCACCAGATCAGCATGAGCTCCAAAATAATAGACCAGTAATTCATAGTACTCTTTATCCTCCCAAATATCAGATTTGATGTACTGTTTAAGCTTTTCTGTCTCTTTAGAGCCTACAGTAAGTTCCTGATAATAATCTGTTTTTCCCTTCAGCAATAGCGCCATCTCTGCTACATGTCTTTTAAGAATAGGCTTATCCGGAAAGACACGAGAAGAAATATTTCCCTCTGCCAGTGCTTTAAGATCTTTTTTTACTTTTTCATAATAATTGCTGACGAGGGTCTTTGATTTTAGTTTTTCTGTAATTTCCATTTATATTGTTACTTAGTGTGATTATTTTACCAATAGCTTCCTGCCAGAAAGGTGAGCCTGATGAAAGTGAAGGTATATTCCTGACTCAGATCAATGGTCTGGGCTAGGTTTTCAAGCTGTTCATCATTATAAAATACAGCAAACAATCCGTCTTCAAAAGCCTGAATGGCGTTTTCCTGAGCTTTTGCCAGATCTGCTTTCTTTTGATTGTAAATGCTTCCGAACCCTACTTTTCCAGTATCGGTAAGGATATTCAGATAATTGTCTACAGGGATTTTAGCATCATCTTCGTCTTCCAATTCAAATGATTTTGTATTAAATGCTTCAACTTGCTGTTGAACAATACGCTTTAATAGCTCTTCCAGGGTAATACTGTTTTCTGAATATCCTATTTCAAGCTTCTGTTCTGCAAGAACGGGATGTTTCTTTCCTAATTGTTTTACAGTGACCTTTATTTCCATATTTGAAGTTAGTGTGGACTAAATATAGGGAAATTTTCAGCCTCCATGTGTTATATTCACCTTTTTACCGCTTATCAAACTCCAGCTTTACATTAAAAAAAAATCTATACATCCCATTTATTTTTAAGGAAATAAAAATGAAAAAGCGATATTATTTAGTGTTTTTGATTGTTTTCAATAATTTCCGATGATCTATACAATATAAAAATGGATAAATAAATTTGAAAATCAGATAATTATCAACAATTTCCCTTAAGACTTACTCTTCGTTTATGCTTCTTCCTCGTAATAAATTGGAATATATACTGATCTTTTATCGATTTTGGCTGAAAAAAAATTCTACTTAAATGTTTTAATAAAACACATTATGATACTATATTTTACATTTTATATTGTATTTTTTATAATTTCTTTTAATTCTATTTAATTTTTATTGAAAATCATTTAATTTAAAGAGTTTCTGTAAATTTGGAAATTGTCTTTTGGATATTTAAGATGTTGTAAGAGCTATGATTTAATTCAGAGATTGATAAAAAACCAACTTAAAATATATAAATATGATTAACCGTAAATTCTTTTTTCCGGTATTATTAATTCTGGCCATACTTGTGCCTTCTTTTGCTAATCTATCAGCTCACGGATATGTGGTAAGCCCCGCTTCACGGGGATACCAGGGAAGTCTGGATAAAGCCACAATAGGTTATGGTGCAGCATTGGCGTTGTATGGAACAGTTATTAATGAACCTGGATCCTTAGAAGCTCTTAAAGGCTTTCCTGCACTTGGACCTGCAGATGGGAAAATTGCTTCAGCAAATGGAAGTATAGGAGGAAACACTCTGCTGGACATTCAAACTGCTGACCGTTGGAAGAAAACAAATATTACAGCCGGTGTGAATACTTTTATCTGGAAATATCTTGCTTATCACGCAACAGCGAAATGGCATTATTATATGACCAAACCCGGGTGGAATCCAAATAAACCTCTTACCCGCCAGGATCTTGAACTTATAGGAGAGGTATCACATAATGGTACACCACCACAAGACAATATTCCTCACCATATTACAGTTCCGGCTAACCGTACAGGGTATCATGTTATCTTAGCAGTATGGGATGTTGCAGATACCGAAAATGCATTTTATAATGTAATTGATGTAAATGTAACGTCTGGAACAGGAATTTCCATACCACCGGCAGTACCAACGGGTCTTGCTCAAGTGGGAGTAACAAGTTCTTCAGCTAAAATCAGCTGGACACAACAGGCAGATGCTGTGTCCTATACTGTTTTCCGAAACGGCCAAAGTTTGCAGCAAGTGAGTGTGGCACAATTCGAAGACCAGGGATTGTCTGCCAATACGGTTTATACTTATGAAGTACAGGCAAAAGGTTCTAACGGATTGATATCAGGAAAAAGTACTCCGCTTACTGTAAAAACAAATAGTGAAGGAATTCCGGAAAAGCCTGTAGCGCCAACAAACCTTCATTCAATGGGAGTAACAGAAAACTCCGTTTCAATAATGTGGACCGCTTCAAGCCACACCCAAGGAATCAAAAACTATCAGATCTTTGAGAATAATATTAAAATTGGAGAAACTGTACAAACCCATTTTTTACGTTCAGGTTTATCCCAAAATACAGAATATCGTTATACTGTGAGAGCTGTTTCCATGAATGAACAGCTATCTGAATTCAGTAATGAATTAAAAATCAGAACCAAGACAGCATCCCCGGGTGGAGGGCAGATATATTGTGGGGCAGAGCAGTATAAATCTGCCAATGCATATGCTACAGCCGGGACAAAAGTCTTCTATTCCTGCAGAATCTGGAAAAACAAATGGTATGCGAATCCAGGTGAGCTTCCGGGAACAGATATGGTTTGGGAAGAAGTGAACATATGCAGCGAAGGACCAAACTGCATGTCTAATCCTCCTGTTACCTATTGCGGATCTCAGGAATATAATTCGATAAAGGTTTATCCAGCAGCCGGAACAAGAGTGTTCTATGCATGTAAGATATGGGAAAACAAATGGTATGCGAATCCTGGGGAAGCTCCGGGAGCAAATCCTGTATGGAAAGTAATAAGTGATTGCAATGAAGGCCCGGCCTGCTCAACAGGAGTTACAAATAGAGAAAGTGCTCTTTCGGTAATAGTATCTGACAATATGATCAACTTTGTACCGGAAAGCCAGTACGGGAAAATAAACCGGGTGAGCGTAATTAACTCTGGTGGAATTGAGATGATATCTGCTTCTTCCCCTGCAAAAAACAGCATTAACATCAGCCATCTTCAACCCGGAATCTATTTTGTGAAAATTCATTATAAAGATGGAAACAGGATCACTAAAACCATCAGAAAATAATAGATAAAAATATAGAAATATAAATGGAGGCTATCTCACTTTTGAGACAGCCTCTTTTATTTTTTATCGCTATTCCTTCCTAGTCCAAAAGAGAGAAATTACTATTTGGAAGTCCAGTCAGAATAATCCGGGGCATTAAATAGCCAGATATGACAAAGAAAATATCAACTCCTGTAAAGCCTACTTTAAAAAAAGAAAATTTAAAATGATATAACAATACGCAACTACAGATATTGCCCGGAGAAAGGAAATATCATTTCTGAATTTCATGAATCAATTTTAAAGGAGATATTGACGAATCATCAAATATTCTCAATTCAACAAAATTGGTAAGAAAGCTTTTAAAAGTAATTTACAAATTGTAAGGTTGTACGAAATAATAATCTTCTTTTTATGAATTGAAGTTGTATAAAAATAAAAAAGTACACTATAAAAGTGTACTTTTCTTGGGTGAATGATGGGTCTCGAACCCACGACCTTCGGAACCACAATCCGACGCTCTAACCAACTGAGCTACAATCACCGTTTTGTGAGTGCAAATATAGGAAAGATTTTTTAATTACAAAACAATTCCATCAAAATTTTTCAAAGCAATTAACTTTTCTGTTGTAAAGCCCTCAGCATAAGCAACTCCCGATAATCGACCTAAATCCTGAGCACGGTAGGTCAGGCTCTCAAAAAAGTCTTTTGTGGCAATCGGAGTGACGGGTTCTTTAGAAGCCGGGTCATAAAACTGAGTTTTGAAAGCCATGCAGGCCTCAATTTTTTTATCCAGATGCTCAGAGATGTCAATAACGAATTCAGGTTTGATATCTTTCCACTGAATATAATGGAAAATATGCTTTGGTCTCCAAACTTCCTGATTTTCTCCATCCAGAACTGTTTCAATTTTTCTCAGTCCGGACAAAAAGCACGCATCCGACACTAATTTCGCTCCTTTTGCATGGTCCGGATGTCTGTCATCAATAGCATTGGCTAAGACGATTTCCGGCCTATATCTGCGAATCATTTTTACAATCCTCATCTGATATTCTTCGGAGTTCATTAAAAAGCCGTCTTTCATTCCAAGATTCTCTCTTGCTGAAACCCCCAATATTTTTGCAGCCTCTGTGGCTTCTTCTTTTCTTGTTTCATCGGTTCCTCTTGTTCCGAGCTCTCCTTTGGTAAGATCTACAATAACGCAGGTCTTCCCTTCCGAAATCATTTTGGCTATCGTTCCGCCACATCCCAGCTCTACATCGTCAGGATGTGCTCCAAAAGCAAGTATATCTGTTTTCATAGTATAAAGATAAGCTTTAAAATAAAAACTTCCCAAACATTACGAATGGGAAGTTTTAATATCTATAATTTAAATTATTTATTGATCTCTGCGTTTAATTTTACAGCATCCTGATAACTTGGATCAAGCTGTAAGGATTTAGCAACATAATCTTTAGCTTTTGCAGCATCAGAGTCTTTTACCATATAAGCTACAGCAAAGTAAGCATAAGCAAGAGTTTGCTTATTAGCATCTCTATCAGCTGGTTTTACTGTACTGATGAATTTTTCATAAGCAAGTTTTGCTGCATCATTATTTCCTGCCTGCTGGTAAGAGTATCCCTGACTGTAATAAGCCGGAGCCCAGTCCGGAAGAAGGGCAATCATTTTCTGCCATGTAAGAACAGCACCATTCCAGTTTTTAGCGTCCTGATAAGCAGTTGCTAACTTGAATAATGAATCTGAATCCTGTGAATTTTCAGCTACTTTTTTCTTAAGTGCTTCAATTTCTGGAGTAGTAGGACCTTTATCAGCTTCTGCCTGAGAAGCTCCACCCCCTGCAATATTCGCTAATTCTACATCCCATTTCATTGTTTCATCTTTTGCAGCTTTAGCAATAGCAATTTTCTGCTGTGCTTCGTTCGTTAAAGCTGTTTTCTTAGCCGCATCCGTTTCTGTCTTAGCTAAACCTGCTGCGATAAGTCCCTGAAGCCCCTGGTCTGCAGGCTGGATTCTTGTTTTCTCTGCCTGAGAAACAAAAGTATCCATATTTTGTTTTGCTTCTGCGTAGTTTCCATCAGCATAAGACTGATATGCTCTCAACTTAAATTTGATTGGATCTTCAATTTTATCAAAGATTTTATCTAATACAGTTTTAGAGTTTGCATAATCTTCGTTAGTGAAATATAATTTAGAAATTTCTAATTGTGTATATGGATCTTCGTCAGCATATTTTGTATAGTTGATAAGGTCCTGAGTAGCTTTTGCGTTCTGCTGGTATCTGATGTCATAAGATGCCAGAGCTTTGTAGGCAGGTGCGTAAGTAGCATCTACACCAATAGCTTTATCAATACTCTGTTTAGCCTGCTGCCATTGTTGTGCAGCCATCCATAAAGTCGCCATTCTTGTATATACAGACGCTTTATTTTTAGCTAAAGGAAGTGCTTTGTCGTAAGCAGACATTGCTTCTCCCGGGTTTCTCTTCAACCTATAAGCATCCCCCAGTGTATAGTAGAAATGAGCAGGAACTCCTTTCTTTTCAGCTTTCTCAATTGCTTTTGTAAGATATTGGATTGCTGCATCCGGAGCACTGTTTTTTTCAAATAAAGTCAATGCTTCAGCAGCTCTGAACAATACTTCAGGATCTTTTTCTCTAGAATCAGTTACAATTTTCTGAATTTCAGTGATGGCGCTTTTATCACCTTTACCTAATTTTACAGTAGCCAGACCGATTTTGTTTAAAAAGCTCTTACCATCTGCAGCCAGACCTTTGTTGAAACTTTCGATAGCTTTAGCATAATCAGGCTCTCCTTGCTTTAAATAAGTATTTCCTAAGTAGAAGTAATTCTCAGCACTAGGCTCTTTCGCAATCATATTCGTGAAATTAGTTTTTGCCTGTGCAAATTTATCACTGTCTATGCTGTTAATACCGTCCTGCAGCGTCTGTGCAGAAGCGAAACCAGCAAAAAATACTACGGCTGCTCCAAAAGCAATCTTCTTTACATTCATAATCATTATATCTTTCATTTTATATTTTTCTATATTCGAGTTATATTCTACGCAATTTTCAGACCAAAATGTTATTTATCTGAAGGGTAAAATACGATTTTAATATTTATTAACGCATTTGTACCTCTCTCTTATAGAGGTTGTAAGGCTGTAATCCTTCTTTTTCTACGATCATCTGCCCCAGCTGGGTACATGAGTATCTGATAAAGCCATTGGCTATGTTAAAATTGCCTTCATTGGTTAAAAAATACAGGACACGGGTGAATGGATACTTCATTTCACGCATTCCTTCAGAATCAGCGGTATATAGCTTTCCTTGATCCTGTATCGGAAGGACTTTTACCATTTCCCTCAGTTTTTGAGAGGTTTTATCATAAGGTCTACTGAATGTGTTAAGCCCAATAACACCAATCTTTCCCGGATATTTCCCCAGTTCTTCAATAATATTCTGGTTTCCCGGAATGATAGAGAATTTAAGATCTTTAGGTTGTTTTTTTAATTTCTGAGCGACGAAGTTCAGGTTACTGGAATTGGTTCCGTCAAAAATGAAATTCTTATCATCAGATTCCATCCCATTTTTAATTTCATCCATAGAAATACTTTCTTTAGGAGAATCTTTAGGGACAACAAAAATGACAGCATCTGCTGCAAATTTAGCGGGAAGAAACTTCAGATCTACCTGTTCTTCATAAGTTTTCTTTTCTTCGGGAGTGAGATCTCTGGACATTACTGCAATTCTCGCTTTGTCATTAAGAAGATCAATAAAACCCAGGTCTTCTTTCTTGGTAACCACTTTGATGTGTGTATCCGGATAATTAATCATATATCCTTCTGCCAAAGCTTCTGTAACGCTTTTGAAGGATTCATCCGCAAGAATGGTAAGATCCCCTTTATGATAAGACGGAGATTTTTCTTCTTTTTTGCAGCCTACAGCGATGACACTTAAAACACAAAGCATCAATGCTTTACAACTATTCTTCATTTCCTGAATTTTTAATTTTTGCAACCGCTCTATAGATTCTAAAAATCCCATAAAGAATAAGCACTGCTCCCAGTGCATAAGCAACGGCAGGCTCCAGAATCGTAAAGAAAAACTTGTAGACAATAACTACACCTCCCAATACGATATAAAACAATCCTGTAATTAAGGATAACCAATTGAACATCATGTAACAAAAATACCAAAAAAAATAAAAAAGAGAAGCATATGCTTCTCTTTTTCTTTATAAGTTGAATAAGAATTATTATTCAAAGTTCATTGTGAACGGAACGCTATAGTAAGATCTAACGCTCTCCCCGTTTCTTTTCGCAGGAGTCCATTTTTTCAGTTTCTTAACTACACGCACTGCTTCATTGTTGAAGTCGCCATTTGGAGATTTCTCTTCAATTACAACTCCGGAAACGGTACCGTCTCTTTCTACAACGAATTTAAGCTTAGCTTTAAGCGTACCTTCACCTCCTTCCATTAATGAAGTATCAAAGTTTTCCCCAAGGAACTTTCTCAATGCTCCCATACCTCCAGGATATTCTGCAGACTGGTCTACATCTTTGTAGATCTCGTTAGGGTTATTCGTCTTCACCTCTGCAGTACTTGCTTTAGTACCTGTAGATGGCGGTGGTGGCGGTGGTGTATAGGCCGGAGCCTTTACTCCTTCCTGATTTTGTAAACCAGTAGTCGTTTCTAACTGCTTAGAAATCGGCGGTGGAGGAGTTTCAATTTTCGGAGCTTTTACAGGCTCAGGAACCACGTTCTGGATCACCTCAATTTTCTCTTCCTCTTTTGGAGGTGGAGGTGGTGGAGGTGGTTCTTCTTCTTTAGGCTGCTCGATAATCGGATCTTCTTCAATAATATTTAATAGATCTGCCTTTACTTCCTGTTTAGGCGGAGCTGTAAGATTCTTGATCGTAAGATAGATGAACGGAGACAAAGCCATAAGTAGGAATAAAGACGTTCCGACAATAAAAGATTTTGTCAAAAGTCTAGGATACTGATGTCTAAGGTCATAGGCACCATATTCCTTGTTTCTATTTTCAAATACGATTTCGTCTAAAGTAAGATTCTGACCGTATACATTTTCATCTGCCATAGATATACAATTTTATGGTTAAATTACTTTGTGGCAGCCGGTGCAGAAGCACCACCTATTTTTTTCTCGTAAATTGCTTTTTCCCAAGGCTTCAAGTCGGTTACCCCGTACTGTTCGCTTTTGGTAATGGCCATTTCATCAAGAATATCCACGAAGTTTTTATATACAGCATCGTCAGTCGGCTTAATGATCACCGTAAATTTGGTTTGATCTGCAGCTCTTGCTTTTGCCTGCTCAATAACTTTTCTGATTCCAGCTCTGTCTAAGGTAGTTTCATTAAGATTCTGATCGTTCAGGGATGTATTATCCTGCTGATGCCAGAACACTTTGTTGTCTTTACCTAATAATATTGAGATAGAGTTCGAAAGTTTAATTTCTGTTGGAGGTGGTTTTTTAGTTTCATCTTTCGGTTTTGCCGGAAGACCCAAATCCATAACATTCGGTTTGCTAAATGTAGTTGTGAACATAAAGAAGGTAATCAATAGAAAACCCAAGTCCACCATCGGAGTCATATCAACTCTGGTACTCTGCTTCTTGGAACGTACCTTGCCGCCTTTGGCGCCCTTATCCTGTACTTGTACTTCTGCCATTTCTAATGATTTACGGTTTACCTTCTTGTGATGTAATCAACCAAAATTTAAGAAAATCAATATCTCTCAAACCCTCAAACAGGCTTTTAACTTTAGGGTATTCGGTAGTAACGTCACCTTTGATTGCTAATTTGTAATCAGGATTAACGCTTAAACTCTGTTGTACCCAGTCGATTAACTGCTTATTTGTACTATCCATCGGAATCCCTGTAGGACTCTTATAATTTTTCTGCTCATCTTCAGACAGATCGAGATAGCCTTTCAGCTGGTTCATAGGAACCCCGATTGCCTGTACTTTCTGGAAAGCAGCTTTTTGTTTGTTGTCAAAAGTCATTTTATACTTTTCACCCATTTTTTCCAAAAGCGCTAATCTTTCTGATGCGTTTTCTACTGGTTGGAAATAGAATTTTCCGTCCGGTGTAGCATTAATAGTCATAAGACTGGCATCAGGAAGAAGTTTTTCAGATATTGAAGATGGCGGTTTAATCTGCTCCACGTCAGGTTTTTTAAACTGAGTGGTCAATATAAAGAACGTAAGTAGTAGGAACGCAACGTCACACATTGCCGTCATGTCCGTAATTACTCCGTGTCTTTTTGGTTTGACTCTCGCCATTATTATTAATGATTTTTAATTAAACTTCTTTTTACTTACTGCAAATTCCTTGCTAATTCTTAGTTGAATTCAGCGAAAGACTGCTGGATGCTCATAGCGATCTCGTCGATCTTATAAGTTAATCCGTCAATTTTAGAAGTAAAGAAGTTGTAAAGGATAATAGCGATTGCTGAAGTACCAATACCTAAAGCCGTGTTGATCAATGCTTCAGAGATACCTGTAGAAAGTGCAGCAGCATCTGGAGTACCACCACCTGAACCTAACGCGAAGAATGCCTTGATCATCCCGATTACCGTTCCAAGAAGTGCTACTAGCGTTGCAACAGTTCCTAAAGTAGAAAGGATCATCATGTTTTTCTCAAGCATTGGCATCTCAAGAGTAGTAGCTTCTTCGATAGCTTTGTTAAGAGCTACCATTTTTTGCTCTTTATTTAAAGTAGTATCATGAGAAAGCGCTTTGTAAGTAGTAAGACCTTCCTTCACTACGTTACCAACAGAACCTTGTTGTCTGTCACACTCTTCTAAAGCTTCATCAATTTTGTTTTTGTTCAATAAGCTTCTTACCTGAACTACGAAGTTGTCTAAGTTTCCTTTACCAGCAGCTTTGCTTAGTACGAAATATCTTTCAAAAGAGAAAACAATTACAGTAATCATGAAAGTAATCAAGATTGGTACGATAACCCCTCCTTTGTAGATAATACCTAAAAACGACTCTGGGTGAATGTCTTTTCCTTCAACACTTGAAAAGGCTACAGATCCACTTCCTAGTTTGTCTGCATCTTTAAAGTTTCCTGGGCTTCCAAGAACGAATAAATAAATACATACTCCTATAGCAAATAGAATAGGAATAATAACAGCTGGATTTAAACCTCCTGCTTTTCTAGCAACTACTTGCTCATCATTTTTTGAAACATTCATTTCCATATTTAACTAAATTATATTGTTTTAAATTTTTACAGGGTGTAAATTAAAGGCAAAATTAATTAAAATGCAAGAGTCTTAAATAAACATTTTGCATTTTTTTGATAAAGAAAATTTAATACGATTTCGATATAATAATTATTTTTAAAAATTTTATTTATTTTCCCCAATTTTAACATTTGGGTTAAAAATTTAAAAAAATAAGCCCTTCATTTTTTTTAATTTGCCAATGTTAATTTTTTTTTAAATTACGATATTCACAATACGGTGAGGCACAACAATGATTTTTTTAGGGGTTTTGCCTTCCAAAATCTGTTGCATTTTTTCATCTGCAATCACCAAATCTTCTACCTCCTTGGCAGATAATTGAGCTGAAAGCGAAATTTTGAACTTCATTTTACCATTTACACTTACCGGATATTCAATTTCATCTTCAATCAGATATTCTTCATTCAATACCGGGAACTTTTCAAATTCAATAGAAGTGTCATGTCCCAGTAAACTCCAAAGCTCTTCACAGATGTGCGGAGCATACGGAGAGATGATAACGGCTAATGGTTCCAAAATATTGCGCTTGTTGCATTTTATTTTTTGCAGCTCGTTCACAGCAATCATAAATGATGATACTGATGTATTGAAAGAGAAGTTTTCAATATCGTAAACCACCTTCTTTATTAAGGTATGTAAAACTTTGTATTCTGCCTTTGTAGGCTCTTCATCAGAAACTTCAAAAACATCTCCGTTGAAATACAGGTTCCAGAATTTTTTAAGGAAACCGTAAACTCCGCTTAGTCCTTGGGTGTTCCAAGGCTTAGACTGCTCTAATGGCCCTAAGAACATTTCATATAGTCTTAGCCCGTCTGCTCCGTATTCATTACAGATATCATCAGGATTCACTACATTATATTTTGACTTGGACATTTTTTCTACTTCACGGTCTGTGATGTATTTTCCATCCTCTAAAATAAATTCAGCATCGGCATAATCCGGTCTCCATGTTTTGAAAGCTTCTGTATCTAACTCATCTGAAGTTCCTTTTAATAAGGATACATCAACGTGAATTTGTTGTGTTGAATAATTTCCTGCTAAATTTTTAGAAACATATTGGTTGGTTCCGTCAATTCTGTAGACAAAAGCACTCATCCCAAGAATCATCCCTTGGTTGATCAGTTTCTGGAAAGGCTCATCATGATTGATATATCCTCTGTCTTTTAAGAACATATTCCAGAAACGGGAATACAGTAAGTGTCCGGTAGCATGTTCGCTTCCTCCTATATATAAGTCTACCTGTCCCCAGTAATCTGAAAGTTCTTTATTGGTGAAAACCTCTTCATTTTTCGGATCCATATATCTAAGGAAGTACCATGAACTTCCTGCCCATCCAGGCATTGTGGATAATTCTAAAGGGAAAACCGTTTTGTCATCAATTAAATCTGTAGCAACCACCTTCTGGTTTATCTCATCCCATGCAAAAGTTTTTGCATTTCCTAATGGCGGATCTCCGTCTTCAGTTGGTAAATATTTTTCAACTTCCGGAAGTTCCAAAGGCAATGCAGAAGTTGGTAACGTGTAAGGCATTCCATCCTTATAATATATAGGAACCGGTTCTCCCCAATAACGCTGTCTTGAGAAAATAGCATCACGCTGTCTGTAATTGGTCGTTCCGTGGCCAATTCCTTTGTTTTCAATTTCTGAAATTATTTTTGATTTGGCATCGTTATAACTCATTCCGTTTAAGAAATCAGAGTTCACACAAACCGAATCTTTAGAATCAAAAGATTTCTCCTGAACATCTTCTTCAGTTTCTACAACTTTTTTAATTTCCAGATTAAATTTCTTTGCAAATCTGTGATCACGTTCATCATGTGCAGGAACAGCCATTACCGCTCCTGTTCCGTAGCCCATCAATACATAATCTGAAATATAAATTGGCATTTTTTCTCCGCTGAACGGATTGACTGCATAACTTCCGGTGAAAGCACCGCTCACGTTTTTCACGTCAGCCATTCTGTCTCTTTCTGTTTTTTTGGAAGTTTCTTCTATATAAGTATCTACTTCTGCTTTTTGTGCGTCTGTAGTAATGGTTTCCACTAAAGGATTTTCAGGAGCCAACACCATAAATGTTGCTCCGAAAATGGTATCAGGCCTTGTAGTGAACACTTCAACAACCTCATCGTGTCCTTCTACCTGAAACTTCACCTGAGCTCCCTGAGATTTCCCGATCCAGTATTCCTGGGAATCTTTCAAAGGCTGCGGCCAGTCCAAAGTAGCAAGTCCTTGTAATAGTCTTTCAGAATAAGCTGAGATTCTCATGCTCCACTGCATCATTTTTTTCTGGAATACAGGGAATCCTCCTCTTTCGGATTTCCCGTCTTTTACCTCATCATTAGCCAGTACTGTACCCAAAGCCGGACACCAGTTTACCGTTGTTTCAGCTCTGTAAGCCAAACGGTAATTTAATAAGATATCTTCTTTATCCAGTTCTGAAGCCTTTTCCCATTCTTCTGCGGTGAAATTTAATTCATCGTTCTGATTGGCATTTAACCCTTCTGTTCCTTTTTCCTCAAAATGACGAATCAGGGTATCAATAGATTCGGCTTTGTCTGTATCTTTATTATACCATGAATGGTACAGCTCGATAAAAATCCACTGGGTCCATTTATAATAAGAAGAATCGGAAGTTCTCACTTCTCTGCTCCAGTCGAATGAAAAACCGATTTTTTTCAGCTGTTCTTCATATCGGTTGATATTCTGCTCAGTAGTTACAGCGGGATGCTGCCCTGTCTGGATAGCATACTGTTCAGCAGGAAGACCAAAACTGTCATAACCTACCGGGTGGAGCACATTAAATCCCTGATGTCTTTTATATCTCGCATAAATATCTGATGCAATATACCCCAGCGGGTGCCCCACGTGAAGCCCTGCCCCGGATGGATACGGAAACATATCTAGAACATAAAATTTAGGTTTGTCTGTGTTATTGGAAGTCTTGTACGTTTGATTTTCCTCCCAGTATTTCTGCCACTTTTTTTCTATCTGCTGATGATCGTAAAACACTTTATTATAGATATTAGATGTTAAACTCCGGATTTCAGATGTTGTTTAGTTCTGAAATCAAGATTCACAAAAATAATGATTTTAAAGGAAATGGAGATTTAATTTTTAATTAATTGCCGGAGATGCATTTAGAGCCTGTTTCAGTTTTAAGATAAACATTCTAAAAGTGAAGTGCACTTAATGGTTTAAAAAGTTAAATGACCAATCCTATTTTCGACTCATTATTTAAAAAAAAATCTCATCCGGAGATGAGATCTTTATCTTATGCTAAAATATATTATTGCTGAGGAATTCTCTTCATCGTATATGTTCTCGTCTTAAATACATTTGGGTTTTCTGTATTTTCTCTGATAGCAAGATTCAGGGTAGTTTCATTAAGGGTAACAATCTTCCCACTTGCAGGCTCTACAGTTCCCTGGTATTTGATCACCACTGTTTTGGCACTTTTATCATAGGTATACGTAAAATTACGGTCTGATGATATAGCACACTGCCCCGGAGTTGCAGAATCCCCCCAATCTGTTCTTTTACCTACAGTTTCTGTATTGAACCTCCATCTGGAATCTTTCTGACAAGTGGTATAAGTAATCTCGTCTGAAACCGGAGTTTCTCCTGTCTCTATAGTGGTAACAACTTCTTTGTATGGCTGCCATACACCTACCAACGGATATTCCATTTCATTATCGTTGTCGTTATTACATCCTGTAGCTACAAATAATGATAAACCTGCAAATAGTAATGCTAATTTCTTCATATACTCAAATTTTCAAGCGCTAAAATTATAATTTTTTTGATTTATATTACTATTTTTTGTGAAAAATTATTTTACAATTCTATATTTCTGCCAATTTTAACACAAGACAGATCAAAATCTATCTTATTTAATAAATATTGAACCTGCTGAAACACCCGTATTGTATTAAAAAAGTTATTTTTGTAGCAAAGAAAAAAAATGCAAAACATAACGAAAAATAATTTTGACTTTATCCGTGTTCTCCTCGCTTTCATTGTCTTTGTTGGACATCTGGGAGCATTAAGCTTCTCTAAAGAGCTCGCCGTTTTAGAAAACAGCCCCGTAGAAATTGCCGTTTTTTCGTTTTTTGTGGTCAGCGGATTTTTAATTGCGCGAAGTTATGACAGATCATCCAGCCTTAAAAGCTATGCAAAGAAAAGATTCAACAGGATTGTTCCCGCTTACCTGTTGGTTGTATTTCTTTGTGCGATCCTGCTCAGTCTGGTAAGTACACTTTCTTTTTCGGAATATTTCGGCAATACGCAGGTTTATAAGTATTTGTTCTGGAATTCTCTTTTCCTGAATTTTAAAGCTCCCTGGCTACCGGGCGTCTTCGGCAATCAGGCTGTAAACGGAGCACTCTGGACCATGAAGGTAGAAATGTGCTTTTACATTGCTGTTCCCCTGATGTTTTTATTATTCGGAAAAAATAATAAATACAGAACGACCAGTCTGATTGTACTATATTTTCTTTCGCTCATTTATCTCAATTATTTTGAAATGGCTGGGAAAATTTCAATGTCCAAGCAGCTGCCGGGATCACTGTGTTATTTCATAGGAGGAATGTTGATTTACTTTCATTTTGATCAATTCATCAAACACAAGAACATCCTTTTCATCATCGCTATTATTACCGTATGGATTGATCTGTTTCTCAAAATAAAACTATTCTCCCCCATCATGATCAGCATCATTGTGCTGTATATTGCCTACTCTTTTAAATTCCTGAATAATTTCGGCAAGTATGGGGATTTCACCTATGGAATCTATATATTCCATTTCCCTATTATCAGAACATTTCAAACAACGGGTCTTTTTGCTGATTACAATCCATATCTCATGAGTTTTGTATGCATGTTCGTGGTGATTGGAGTAGGAATTGCTTCATGGCATCTGTATGAAAAGAAATTTTTATAATTTTGAACGATATAACGACACAAATGCAAGACCTCGTCTCCATCATTACTCCATGTTACAACTCTGCAGAATTTATCGAAGAAACGATACAGTCTGTTCTTGACCAAACCTACCAGAACTGGGAATGGCTGATTACTGATGACCTATCCAGAGACAACACCATTGAAATCATCAGAAAATATAACGACCCGAGAATAAAACTACAGGTTCTGGAGAAAAACGGAGGAGCAGGAAATGCCAGAAATAAAAGCCTTGAAAGAGCCACGGGAAGATATATTGCGTTCCTAGACTCTGATGACTACTGGTACCCAGAATATCTGGAAACGATGACAGGTTATATGCAGGAACATCATGCAGAGCTTGTATATTGTAATTATTCAAGGTGTAATGAGCAGCTTCAGCCTGTTCTTAAAGATTTCGAAGCAGACAAGATTGTTACGTTCTCTAATCTTCTGAAAACCTGCAGACTTGCTCCGGTTTCTACAATGTATGATACCAAAAGAGTTGGTAAATTTTTCTTTCCTATTAAAAGCAAACGGGAAGATCATGTGATGTGGCTAAACCTTTTAAAAGTAATCCCGGAAGGCAAGCCCTTAAAAAAGACCCTGGCAAAATACAGAATGCGCGAAAATAGTGTTTCCAGAAAGAAAAAAAATATCATCATAGATCAGTATCTTGTATATAAAGATTTCATGGAATTCTCTACTATAAAATCACTTTATTATACCGCCAACTGGGCTGTGAACGGGTTCCTTAAGTATTCTAAAATTTTCAACTGATGGAGTATTCAAAAGAATTCAAAGCGGCACTGAGCGCTTTTTCAAATATAGAAAAGGACAGGCTTATTTTCAGATTGCTGAAGAAAGACAAGCTCCTGTCTAAAAAGTTATATTTCGAGCTTATAGATCCGGAAACTACGGACGATAAAAGAAACGCCATGGAGGAGAACGTTGCAGAAAAAATTCTTCTGGCTTCCAAATACATCGGCAATTCTCAATATTTTCTGAGTGTTATCCGGAAAATAAGTGCAGAGATTACAGAACATGTTAAAATAACTACCGATAAATTCGGGGATGTTTCGCTTAATTTACTTCTTATCAACAAAATTTTAGAATACAATAGCGATCTCAGCAGGCAAAGGTTTGATCATGTTTATAAATTATACCTTTATATTATCAATAAAGTATTTAAAGCTCTGATACTTGCGAAAAAGCTGGATGAAGATTACTGGCTGGAAATTGATGACTTCCTGAGAACAACCCAATCCGGCATAGAAGAAAATCATTACCTTCTGAAATTATCCACCAACAACGGCCTGGATATGAACTGGCTCCGCGATTGTGAAAGCATTCCGGAAAATATAGAACAAATCATGAAAGGGATTAAAAGCCAGGGATTTTTAAAATAAAATTTTCTGAAGGATAAGTTCTGTGGAATTAGGTTTTTCTTCTACAAATTTTCCGGCATTCTGAGACATTGATTCAAGCTCTTCTTCATTATTGAGAAGGAATAAAATAAAATCTGCGGCGGCATTTTCTTCAGAAAAAGACTTACCTCCTTCTGCAGCAATCAGATCATCTGCTTCCGGATTCTTTTTGTAGTGATTCCCAAAAACTACCGGGATTCCAAATGTTGCTGCTTCGAGAATATTGTGAAGCCCTGCATCATGAAAGCCACCTCCTACTATTGCTATATCTGCATAGGAATAGAGTTTTGACAACAATCCGATGCTGTCTATAATTAAAATCTGAGATTCTTTTACAGCTGCTTCAGCATTGTTAATTTCACTGTATACCAAAGCATCAGGGAAGATACTTTTTAGATGCTCTACTCTTTTCAGATCATGAGGTGCTATAATTAATTTCAGATCTGCATTTTTCCTGAAAACTGTTGCCGCTATTTTCTCTTCCGCCTGCCAGCTGCTTCCAAAAACCACGGTTTGTTTACCGTCAATGAATGTATTGATATATTCTACATGATTATCACGCTTCTTAAGCTGTTTTACACGATCAAACCGCGTGTCACCCGCTACCGAAGAATTGGTAAGTCCTACACTTTTGGCAAGTGCCATAGAAAACGGCGTCTGATGAAAAAACCAGTCAACATTTTTCTGAAGCTGCTTTACAAACCATTTTCCATACGATGTGAAGAAAGACTGTCTTTCATAAAATAATGCGGAAACTACATAGATTTTAGTCCCTTTATTTTTAAGCTCAGCCAAAAGGTTATACCAATAATCATACTTCACCGTAAAAAATAGTTCAGTATTAAATTGTGATACAAAGTCTTTTACAATATTTTTTTTATCAAAAGGAAGATAACAGATTACATCTTCACTATGTTTCTTTTTAATCATATTTTCATAACCGGAAGGTGAAAAGAAAGTTACCAGAATTTTATGATCCGGATAATTCTCTTTCAACTTTTCCAAAACAGGAAGACCCTGCTCATATTCCCCGAGGCTGGCCGCATGCATCCAAATAACTTTATCGGAAGGTGAAAAAGCGTTTTTTACTTTTTTCAATGATTCTTCTCTCCCGTCAACTCCTTTTTTAGTTTTATCATTAAATAACGAAAAAATCTTCATTCCGAAGATAAGAAGACTAACAAACAGGTTATAAAAGAAGGACATCTGAATTATTTTTTAAATTTAATTTTATGACGATATTGAGGAGATATCATTTAAACAAACCAATAAAAATAAAGACGGTGATCAGGCTTCCGAAAATAGCCAGAATAGCTCCTCCAAAAGGAACCCGCGGCTTTACGTTTTTATCAAAGGTATAGCGGAACATATAATCCTGGAGATTCATGAAAATCAGGAGTACCAAAGTAAGTATCCATCTGACAAAAATTTCCATGATCAGAAATTGGGCATCTTTGTTCTGTTCGGTAATTTCCACCGGAAAATTAACCGCATTGGCATATCGTACAGCAAAAGTGAGCACTACAAATAAAGCAGCTGCCACCCCCGGCATCAAAAAGGCGGACTTCCGGCCTCCGAAATGATCTGCTTTTCCATAAAAATCAAAGTGAACAGGAATTCTTTCCGGAAGTGTTTTGTATTGCTTCAGGGTAAATCTCCAGAAGAAGATCACCAATCCAAAATTTAAAACATCAAAAGCGGTCAACAGAATATTCTCCATTTCAGGCTGATTTTAAAGTTTAAAGCACATTTTTGATCACTCTCAGCTTATGAGTATGTTTATTCATTTCTTTATTAAAGATCCCTGTGGAGTCTAAAATATCAATTCTTACTTTTCCTGAAGCATGAATGATTCTCTGGTTATCCAGCATAATGCCTACATGAATAATTTTTCCTTCAGGATTTTCAAAAAATGCTAAATCTCCGGGCTGACTTTCTTCAACAAAAGTCAGGGGCTCTCCTACTTCTGCCTGCTGATAAGTATCTCTTGGAAGCTTAATCCCATGAATTTTATATACCAGCTGCGTAAAACCGGAGCAGTCTACAGCAAAAAAACTTTTACCTCCCCACAGATAGGGAACATTCAGAAATTCTTTGGCAGCCAGAGCAATACTTTCGCGCAGATCATGGCTTCTTCTTGAAGCCACTGCAGGAAATTCTACTTCAGACCCCATGGAGAGAAGTGTTTTTCCATCATTCATCAGCACGGAAGAAAAGTCTTCAGTGATCACGGTAACTTTTCTTTTTTCCAGCTCCTCATCCGTTACAGGTTTCAGCTGTTTGGTATCCATCCATCCTTCGTACCCGTCATAATGCATTTTTATCCTGGTCCAGTTTTTATTTACTTCCAGAATGTCTGCGCTTTCTCCAAACAATATTTCCGTAACAATTTCCGCTTTATCAGAACCTTCTGCCCGTACCGGTGCTACAGTGACTATACAAATTCCTTTGTTCATTTTATTCATTTAGAAGTTAAGAAATTGAACGGTTCAGAAGATATAACATCCCTAAATCCCTCAATCTCTATATCTTTTAATTACTTCCTGCGAAGGAAGTTTACTCCGTCCCGCAAAGGTAAAATAAGATTTTCAAAATCATCATCTTTTGCAATTAAATCGTTCAGTTCTTTAATGGACTGTGTTGATTTTTGTTTAGGATTTTCTTCCAGAACTTTTCCGTACCACAAAACATTATCAAACATTACAACAGAGCCTGATTTTGTTCTGGGTTTTATCAGTTTGAAATATTCAGCATAGTTTTCTTTATCTGCATCAATAAACACGAGATCAAAAAACTCATCTGTTTCTTTCAGAAATTCTTTTGCATCCTGAAGCCTGAAATTGATCTGTCCTGCATATTCACTGTTTTCAAAATATTTTTTCGGCAGATAGGCAAGATCTTCATTGACATCCAGTGTTGTTATTTTTCCTTCACCAGATAATCCGGCAGCTAGACATAAAGTAGCATATCCTGTAAAAGTTCCTATCTCAAGAACATTCTCAGGCCTTATTATTTGGGAAATAATCGTCAAAAGTCTTCCCTGCTGATATCCGGAGATCATGTGAGGCTGTGTTGTTTTCTGATAGGTCTCTCTTCTTAATTTTTTCAAAATTTCAGGTTCTGAAGAAGCGTGGGTTTCCAGATACCGGTCCATTTCAGGATTTTTTTCTTCGAAAAAGCTCATGCTGCAATTTTTTTGTTATTCAAATGTACTTAAAATATAAGAAAAACCCTCCATTCCGGGGCTATTCATCAAGATACACGGTGATCACGATTTAAAATACCGTAAAAACACGGATACCCTGGCATTCATAATAACGATACATTTGCAAAGAACAAAGGGTAAAAACACTAAAGGAAAAACAATGAATGTGGCTGAAAAACAAATTAACCAAGAGAATCAGAAGACCGCAAAGCCAACAAGCAGAGCGGTTTCTTCGTTAAAAAAAACTAAAACCGAAATATCCAGCTCATTTTTGCAGCGAATTATTTCCTTATTGAAAAAAGAAGAATTAATTTGATTAAAAAAAACAGATCCCGAATTTCTTCAGGATCTGTTTTTTATTTTAAGTTATTTGCATTACTTCTTAGGAGCAATATCCATCAGTTTCATAAACTCATCAAGTTTAGGCATAATGATGATCTCTGTTCTTCTGTTTTCCGCTCTTCCGGAAACACTCATATTAGTTGCCTTAGGATTGTATTCAGAACGTCCTCCCGCAGTGATCCTTGCAGGATCTACCCCAAATTGTGTCTGTAACACTTTTGCAATAGCTGTACCTCTCAATGCAGAAAGATCCCAGTTATCTTTTGGCAGATTAGGAGAACTTAGTGGAGCATTATCCGTATTACCTTCAATTAATACAGAATATTTATCGTAATCATTAATTACTTTCGCCACTTTCCCTAACACTTCCTGAGCTGCAGGCAGTACATTGTAATCTCCTGTTTTGTATAGCATTTTATCTGAAAGCGAAATCATAACTACTCCTTTCAGAACTTTCACTTGTACATCATCATCCGTTACATTATCCAAAGATCTTTTCAGCTTGTTAGATAATGCAAGGTTAAGACTATCGTTCTTAGCATTATTAGAAATCAATTGTTTGATGTAAGAATTAGACGCATTGATCTCCCCTACCAGTTTATCGATATTAGCCGAACTTTTCCCTGTATTGGACAAACATGCATCCAAAGATGATTTTAAAGCATCATGCTGGCTTTTCAACAGATTGTTTTCACCTGCCAATGCTGAATTCTGAGACTTTAAATCCTGAATTTCTCTTTGTCTTTCTCCAATATTTTCAATACACTGCTTATAGTTTGTGCTCAAAGCGTCATACTGTTTTTTACTGACACAAGATGTCAATCCCAGCGCCATTGCAGAAACTGCTAAAATTTTAAAAATCTTCATAAGTAATCATTTTTAGACGAATCAAAGTTAGGGAAATTCAATTGAATTATATGGATTATCTTTGCATAAAAGAAATTCCCAACCTAAGTCTTGGAAAAAATAAGTTTAAAAAATGAGTTAAAAAATCTGGTCAGCCATCCGGAAAAACGCAGTTATCTTCTGGCGGTGAGCGGAGGTGCAGATTCTATGGTTCTGGCTTCGCTGTTCAGGGATTTCAGAGATGAAATACAGAATTCAGAATTCAAAATCCAGATTGCCCATATCAACTATAAACTGCGTGGAAAAGACTCTGATCTCGATCAAGAAACGGTACAGGATTTCTGCGAGAAAAATAATATCCCGTTTCATCTTTATGAAGTTTCAGAAAAAGACAGAAAACCTGAAAACTCTATCCAGCTATGGGCCAGAGAACTCCGTTATGATTTTTTCAGAAAGATTAAAGAACAGGAACAACTTGAATTCCTGGCAACTGCCCATCATTTGAATGACCAGCTGGAAACTTTTCTTATCAATTTATCCAAAGCATCCGGAATTAAAGGGCTTAGCGGAATTCCTGCGAATGACAACCACATCCTGCGCCCTCTTTTACATGTTTCAAAAGACGAGATCTATAAGTTTGCTGAGAAAAACGATATCGCTTTTCGGGAAGACCTTTCCAATAAAAAAAGTGATTATTTGAGAAATAAGATCAGAAATGAGATTGTTCCGAAGCTTTTGGAAACGAATAATCATTTCCTTAACAATTTCAAAAGAAGTATGTTCTATCTGAATCAAACCAAAGATTTTGCTGAAAAACAGATTCAGGAGATTGAAAATAAGCTCACCGTATTTAACCCTGACCATAAAATCTTATCAAAGGAAAAGCTGGATCAGGAAAGTGATTTCGTGAAGTTTGAGATTTTAAAAAAATATGGTTTCGACCAGGAGAATGAAATCCCCAAAATTTTCAAAGCAGAAAACGGCAGCTCTTTTTTTTCAAAAGAGTATCAGTTGATCGTCAGCCGTGATGAATTCATTTTTATTAACCTGAATTTAAAACAGGAAATCAAAAAAGAAATCATTGTTGCCGAAAATATTGATCTTAGTGAAGCTTTGCTGACTATCAATCTTCAAAATTGTATTGAAGATATTGATGGAATTAATAATAATTTCAACTGGGATTTTGATGCTGAAAGAATTCAATTTCCAGTGTATTTAAGAAAACAACAGGACGGAGATGAAATTTATCCTTCGGGATTTTCAGGTAAAAAGAAAGTCTCTAAGTTTTTTAGGGACGAAAAATTATCTATTTTAGCGAGGCAAAAAATTTGGATCCTGTGTGACAACAATAATTCCGTTCTCGGAATTATTCCGTTAAGACAGGACAGAAGATATGCAAAAGATGAGAAAACGAAGCGTGTTCTCAAAATTTTTAATGAAAAGTAAAATGAAATTTAGAAACTGGTTTTTAGCAGTCCTCCTATTTTTAGCGGCAGGAATCAATGCACAGATTAAAAATCCTGTAAAATTTAAGTTCACCGTCAATGACTTAGGGAACAATCAGTATGAAGCTGTTTTGAATGCCACCATGGAAAGCGGATGGCATATTTATTCCAAAGATCTTCCTGAAGATACCGGGATTCCTACTGAATATAAGGTTTCAGGGAAAAATATTGAACTGATTGGTAAATTCACCGAAGTCGGTAAAAAGCACGAGGAATTTTCTGAGGCTTTCGGAGGAACTATTGTATATTACTCCAATACAGCAGGCTTCAAACAGAAATTCAAATTAAAAGATCCTACAAAACCCGCAGACGTTACTTCTGAAATTACCTATCAGACCTGTGATGACAGGGTGTGTCTGGCTCCCAATACTTTAGAATTCAACCAAAAAGTTACTCCAAAAGGTGTTGAGGAAGCAGCAGCGACTGACGAAACGGCTGAACCAGCCAAAGATTCCGCAAAAGTAACAGAAACAGTTGCTACAGATCCTGCAAAAGGAGAAGTAACGATTACAGAGGCTTCTAAACTGGATCCAAAACAGCTGAAAATTGAAACCCTTGATTTCCAGAAACCACTAACGGACTGCGGAACAGCCTCAACAAAGGTGGATGAAAATTACTGGACCTATCTGTTCTTAGGGTTCATCGGAGGATTAATTGCCTTACTGACCCCTTGTGTATTCCCAATGATTCCACTAACGGTTTCATTCTTTACTAAAGGAAGCAAGAACAAGGCAAAGGGGAAAAGAGATGCATTGATCTATGGATTTTTCATCCTTTTAATCTTCGTTTTGCTAAGTCTTCCGTTTCACTTAATTGATGGAATTGCCGGAAATATTTTCAACGAAATTTCTACCAGTGTATGGCTGAATATTGCGTTCTTCATCATATTTATCTTCTTTGCAGGTAGTTTCTTCGGATACTACGATATTACGCTTCCAAGCTCTATTGCCAACAAATCTTCAAAGGCTGAGGAAGCAGGAGGAATTATCGGTATTTTCTTTATGGCTTTAACGCTTGTGATTGTTTCATTCTCATGTACGGGCCCTATTCTGGGAAGTTTATTGGGAAGCGCTGTAACAGGCTCTACCAACGTTCCGATGCTGCTTACTTTTGCTCTGGCAGGGTTCGGACTGGCATGGGCGATTGTTTTTGGGCTACTGGCTTTATTCCCTCAGGCTTTACAAAGTCTTTCGAAATCCGGAGGATGGATGAATACCGTGAAAGTGGTCTTAGGTTTTGTAGAATTGGCACTGGCTTTAAAATTCTTATCCAAAGCTGACCTGGTTTCCAAAACATTCTTCTTAAAAAGAGAACTTTTCATTGCAATCTGGATTATCATTGCATTAGGCCTCGCTTTATATCTGTTCGGGCTGATCAGATTCCCGCATGATGATAAAAAACCTAAAATCTCCATTACCAGAAAGATTTTGGGGGCTTGGGGAATGGGTTTTGTGATTTATCTCATTCAGGGATTAATTCCTTCTGACCGCCCGAAACTTCAGCTGTTAAGCGGAATCCTCCCTCCTCTGAATGTAAGTTATTTCCATGACGAAAAAGACGGCATCTTAGGAATGCATCCTGAAAATGATTTCTTTAAAGCCATTGAAATTGCGAAGAAAGAGAACAAGCCTATCCTGATTGATTTTACCGGATATGGATGTGAAAACTGCCGTAAAATGGAAGAATTTGTATGGAGTGAGCCGGATATTCTGCCAACGCTTCAAAATGATGTTGTCCTGGCTTCTTTATATGTTGATGATAAGGAAGAGCTTCCGGAAGACCAGAAAACAAAGATTGACCTTGGGGACGGACAGATCAAAAAGGTAAAAACTATTGGGGACCGATGGAGCTTATTCCAGCAGGTCAACTTCAATAATAATTCCCAGCCTCACTATGTTTTAATAACGCCCGACGGAAAGGTAATCAACACTCCGGTTTCAGGATACATGCCGAAAGAAGATTTTAAAAAATTCCTCGAATGCGGCGTAGAGTATTTCAAAAAAAGTAAATAACAATAAATAAAAAAGACTGTTTCATTTTGAAGCAGTCTTTTTTGTTGCCAATCAAGCAATATTTCTAATTTACTGTTGATATAACAACAGGTATTATTTTTTTTAATAATTTAGAACATTGATAACCAATCACAAAGATCTATGAAATATTTTAAATCTATTTTCTTCTTCTTTATCATTTCCTCCGGCATTTCTGCACAAGCTCCTTCTATACAATGGCAAAAAGCTCTGGGTGGAAATAGCTGGGATCAGGCACATTCTGTTCTACAGACTTCGGACGGAGGATACATCATGGCCGGCGAATCTTCTTCTGCCAACGGAGATGTTACAATAAATCATGGAACTGCGGACTTCTGGATCGTCAAGCTAAATACTTCAGGAGCTATACAATGGCAAAAATCACTGGGTGGAACTCTTGATGACGTTGCCAATTCCATTCAACAGACCTCTGACGGAGGATATATTATTGCCGGCGCGTCTTCTTCTACCAATGGAGATGTTACCGTAAATCATGGATATTCCGATTACTGGATTGTGAAGTTAGATTCTTCAGGAAATATACAATGGCAGAAATCATTGGGTGGAAATAAAGAAGATATAGCCCATTCTATTCAGCAGACTTCTGACGGAGGATATATTATTGCTGGTGAATCTTATTCTACCGACGGAGATGTTACCGTAAATCATGGATATTCCGATTACTGGATTGTAAAGCTGGATACATCAGGAAGCATGCAATGGCAGAAGTCATTGGGTGGAAGTTCTTATGACAGAGCACGTTCAGTCCAACAGACCTCTGACGGAGGATATATTATTGCTGGAGGATCTCTTTCTACCGATGGAGACGTTACAGGAAACCATGGTCAGGAAGATTTCTGGATCGTAAAATTAGATTCTTCAGGAAACATACAGTGGGAAAAATCATTGGAAGGCAATCTAGCTGATTTTGCAGAATCTATCCAGCAAACATCAGACGGGGGATACATCGTTGCCGGCGGGTCCAACTCTGTTAACTCTGAAATCCCGGTAACGTTTGGAATCTCAAATTATCGTGTAGCCAAATTAGATTCTGACGGAAATATGTTATGGCAAAGATATTTCGGGGGCAGTGGCAACGATTATCCCAACTCTATCCAGCAAACTTCTGACGAAGGATATATTGTTGCCGGAGGAGCTGCATCTTTAGACGGAAATATTACAGGAAATCATGGACTTGTTGATTATTGGATCATCAAATTAGATTCTTCAGGAAACATGCAATGGCAGAAATCATTGGGAGGAAGTCAATTTGATGAAACCCATTCCATCCAACAGACCAGTGATGGAGGATATATACTCGCAGGCATGACCGCTTCTGCAGACGGGGACATTACAGGATATCATGGAGACGGTGATGCTTGGATTGTAAAATTAAATGCCAAGCAATTAAGCACTGCAGAAAATCACCTGGGTAATAAACCCGCTGTTTATCCAAATCCGGCAAAAGATTTTGTATATATCAGCCCATTGCATGGTGAAACAACCATCAGCATTACAGACATGACCGGAAGAAAATTATTTGCTCAGAAATACAATGACCAAAAGGCAGCCATAAATGTCAGACAATTTACAACAGGTACTTATTTCATCCAGGTAATGCATGAGGATAAAATAATTGTTTCTGAAAAACTGCTGATCAGCAAATAGAACAACAACAAGAAGACTATCATCCTAAAATCAACACAAATTCAGTACTTTATGAAATATTTTAAATTTATTTTTTTCTCCGTTATGATCTCCTCCGGCCTTCCAGCTCAGAACAATACCATAGAATGGCAGAAATCATTTGGAGGCAGCCGGATGGAACAATCTCCGGATATTCACCAGACTAATGACGGAGGGTATATCATAGCAGGTTCTTCCAACTCCATTGATGAAGGTATGGGCAACCATGGCTTTTTCGATCAATGGGTTATCAAGGTGAACGCTGCAGGAACTGTTGAATGGCAAAGATCCTATGGAGGCACAGCAGATGATAAAGCCAACTCTGTACGGCAAACTAATGACGGAGGGTATATTGTAGCCGGTTCCACCCGTTCAGTTAATGGAGATGTTTCCGGCAATCATGGTCAGGAAGATTTCTGGATTGTAAAGCTGAATTCCACAGGAAACATAGAATGGCAGAAAACCTTAGGCGGAAGCGGTAATGATGCCGCTAGGTGTATCCGCCAGACACCTGATGGAGGGTATATTGTAGCGGGAAAATCAGAATCCAATGATGGAGACATTACCGGAAATAACGGATATCTGGATGGCTGGATTGTAAAACTTGATCAAAACGGAGGAGTCACATGGCAGAAATCTATTGGAGGGCCCAATTTTGAAGAATTCAGCTCTCTTGAACTCACGGCAGACGGAGGATATGTAATGACTGGTAATATAAGCACGAGCAACAGCGATTTTAATTACTGGATCGTAAAAGTAGATTCTTCAGGGAACACCCAATGGTCAAAAAATTACGGTGGTTCTGCTTCAGATACCGCCAATTCATTAAAACAAACTCCCGACGGAGGCTATATCATTGCAGGAAGCTCCAACTCCAGCGATGGAGATATTACAGCTAGTAATGGCAATTATGATTACTGGGTCATCAAATTGGATCCCCTCGGAAATCTGCAATGGCAAAAATCTTTTGGAGATCACCTGTATGATCATGCTTTCGGTATTGATAATACAGATGACGGAGGGCTTGCTGTTTTAGGTTACTCTGCTACAACAGATACAACCAACCCCAGTTCCAATGATTATTTACTGATAAAATTAAATGCTAACGGAGATACAGAATGGCTGAGAAGATATGGCGGCACACACGATGATTATGCATCCGCTCTACAGCAGACTGCGGACGGGGGTTATATTATGGCCGGCGTATCTAATTCTTTTTCTGTTTCTCAAGGCAATTATGACTACCGGATTATAAAGCTGGGACCTGACACACTGGGAACAAACGAGAATACATCTCCTCTACAGATCTCATTTTCTCCTAATCCTGCAAAAAATGTGGTTTACATAGGCCATCTTCCTGGTGAAACAGTAATAAATATTACTGATATGTCCGGAAGAAAATTATTCAGCAGAAAATACAATGAGTCAAAAGCGGCCATAGATGTTACTCCATTCATCAACGGTGTATATCTGGTTCAGATTCAGCATAAAGGAAAAATAATTTTATCTGAGAAATTAATCATCAGTAAATAATAAAAACCTCCTTAAAATATCATAAATCATTATAAAATAAAAAAAGATTAATCGATTTTAAATGTTAAAATTGAATCATTTTACAAAATCAACTACCAAATTAAAAATTAAGGTATAAACTTTGCATGGATTTTTTCAAATAAAGATCAAAAGTTCAATCTTTATTAAAATTTGTTTAACATTTAAAAACTATGTACCATGGCTGAAGTAAACACTCAGGAAAAACAAGGCGGAAAACAAAAGAAAAAATTAATCAGGGTAGATATGACCCCAATGGTAGATCTGGGGTTTCTATTGATCACCTTTTTCATGTTTACCACTAATTTTACAAAACCCAACGTAATGGATTTAGGACTGCCCGCAAAAAGCCCTGTTCCCACTACTAATGTAATTGATGACAAAAATCAGATTACTTTTATTCTTGGTAAAGACAATAGGGTATTTTATCATCAAAGCAATGAGAAAGAGCTAAATACAGCTAATTTAAAAGAAACGGATTTCAACGGTGTAAACATTTCAAAGATTATTTCTGAAGCGTTTAAAAAAGCTCCGGTTCCGAGTAATTTCACGGTCATTATCAAACCAACAGATGATGCCAATTACAAAAACTTCGTAGATGTTCTCGACAATGTTGCAATCTCTAAAAAAGAGCGATACGGCATCGCAGATATAAAACCTTGGGAAAAGAAAGTTTACACTGAATTAACTCAATAAAAGCAAAGGGCATTTTTACAATGCTCTTTTTTTATTTAAATTTGAAACTGTAACGAACTTTATTTTAACTGTAACACGATTGAAATCATGCTGAATTTTGAGAAAAAAGGAAACGGAAAAGAAACCCTGGTACTACTTCACGGCTTTATGGAAAATCTTTCAATATGGAATGATATGGAATCTCATCTTTCCAAAGATTTTTCTCTGTTAAAAATTGATCTCCCGGGACACGGGCAGTCTGAGGTTTTTGCGGAAGTTCACACTATGGAACTGATGGCAAATGAAGTGAAAAAAGTTTTAGACCACGAAAATCTTCAAAAAATACACCTTTTAGGGCATTCTATGGGTGGTTACACAGCATTAGCCTTTGCCGAAAAGTATCCTGCCTCTCTTAAAAGTCTTACCCTATTCTTTTCGACTTACTTTGCGGATGATGAAGAGAAAAAACAGCAACGCATCAAAAGTTACAGGATCATCAAAGATGCATTTGCCCATTATGCCAGAGCCGGCATTCCTAATCTGTTCAACCCTAACGAAAGGGATATTCTGGAAGGAAAAATTGAAACCGCACTTGAAACCGCTTTATCAACCAATAATCTGGGAGCTTTAGCCTGCGTAAAAGGCATGGTAGAAAGAACGGATAAAAAGCACATCATGGAAAATCTGGAAGCTAAAATTTTAGTATTGGCAGGAAAACATGATAATGCTGTAAAAACGGATGCCATGATTAAACATCTTCCGGACAGAACAAATATAAAATCATATATCCTGGACTGCGGACATAACGGGCATTGGGAAAAACCAGCCATCTGCGCAGAGATCATCAATACTGAACTTCTTCATAACCTGCCGAAAAAACTGATCCTGTAAACGGACTTTATCAGCTTGGAGAGATATACCAATTCTATATTAAAAAATCTTGTATATTAGTAGGGAATAATTATTTCAATGGGTTTATTCTCCTTCAAAAAAAAGCAACCGCCGGTCATCGGCCTCACTCTTTCCGGGGGCGGAATGCGGGGAATCGCCCATATTGCAGTCCTCAAAGCCTTGGAAGAATACGGGCTTAAACCTCATATTATCTCAGGAACCAGTGCAGGTTCTATTGTCGGTGCTTTTTATGCTTTCGGAAAAACGCCAGATGAGATGATAGACATCGTTAAACAAACGACCTTCTTTTCCCGGTCTTACCTGAAGCTTTCCAAGAACGGAATTTTCAGCTCGAATTTCATTTTAAAACTTTTTAAAGATCATTTTCCTGAAGATGACTTTAAGATCCTGAAAATACCCGTTTATGTTACGGCCACAGAAATGACTCACGGAATTGTTGATTTTTTCTCTGAAGGTGAACTTTTCAGGCCGCTTCTCGCTTCATCAAGTGTTCCTTTTATTTTACCACCGGTAAAAATTGATGAAAAAATATATGTAGACGGCGGAGTTCTGGATAACCTTCCTATTGAACCGATTATTGACAAATGTGATTTTCTGATTGCTTCTCATGTGAATTCAATAAGCTATGACGAGCTTAAAAAGATGAGCCTGATGAAAGAATTTGACAGAATCCTCCACCTTGCCATCGCCAAATCTGTTTATTCTAAAGCCAAATCCTGCGATATCTTCCTGGATCCTCCCAAGATGACCAAATTCAGCTTATTCAGCAAAAAAAATCTGGATGAAATGTTTGGCGAAGTATATGAATACACTTGTCTGGAACTGGAGAGCAAAGGATACACAAGGGGCTCTTTTCTAAAACCAAAACAATAGGTATAGACTTTTATCTTTCTATGGGGTTAAAATACTTCCCCTTCTACCTTCTTCTTAAATGTTTCTATCGTATCCCATAATGATTCATCAGATTTCCCTCCGGCAGCATTGATATGCCCTCCTCCATTGAAATATTTTCTTGAGAACTGGTTCACATCTACATCATCTTTGCTTCTGAAAGAAATTTTAATAAAATCTTCATACAAATCCTCCATAAAGAAGGCAGACATTTTTACCCCGGCAATACTTAAACCATAATTCACAAAGCCTTCTGTATCTCCTTTCTGGAAACCAAACTCTTTAAGCTCATTTCTTGTAAGAGACAGAACAGCAACCTTTCCGTCATTTACCACCTCTATTCTTCCCAATACTAAAGCAAGCAGATGAAGACGGGAAACCGTGTTGGTATCCCAGGTATTGGAGGTAATCACCGATGGATCTGCTCCCTTTTCTATTAAATTGGCAATAATCCTATGGGTAGCAGCACTTGTAGAACGGAAACGGAACCCTCCGGTATCTGTCATAATTCCGGTATACAGACATTCTGCAATATCCAGATTCACCAGCTGTTCTTTATTCAGCGCTTCAATGAAATGATAGATCATCTGGGAAGTAGCGGGAATTACGGTATCAGAATATACAAAATCAAAGTTTTCAGGCTGCTGATGGTGATCAATCAGAATTTTCTTAGCAGAGGCTTTAGTCAGCCACTCCCCTAGAAGGCCTATTCTGGAAGGAGAATTAAAATCAAGACAGAAAATCACATCTGCTCCGCTAATCATATCGAACGCCAGTTTTCTTTTGTACTCTCCGATGATCACTTTCTTAGCTTCCGGCATCCATTTCAGAAATTTCGGAAAATCATTGGGTACAATTACTTCCGCATGAATTCCTTTTGTCTTTAAAAAATGTTTCAGCCCCAGACTGGAACCAATAGCATCTCCATCCGGATTATAATGGGTAAGGATAACGATTTTGTTCTCAGGAGTAAGTAATGTATTGATTTCTAAAAGTTCTGCAGGTGTAAACATCCGGTGTTTATTTTTCTTTAATTTTAAGTTTTCAAAGATAAAGCTTTTAAATAAATCATTTAAATATTATTTTTGCATCCGGAATTTGCCTTTCCTTCGGGATTTGTAAATAATTGATTAAAAAATAGATCAAATAATTTCAAAAAAAGATAGTTAAAGTTTGTAACTTATAATTTTTTCTATATCTTTGCAACCTGAAAATTAATAGATATAATTACGATTTAAATATATAGTAATGAGTAAAAGAACATTCCAGCCATCAGAAAGAAAGAAAAGAAACAAACACGGTTTCAGAGAAAGAATGTCTACGCCAAATGGAAGAAGAGTTTTGGCTGCGAGAAGAGCTAAAGGCAGAAAGAGATTAACTGTAAGTGCTGCACGCGCTAAGAGATAATTTCTACATTATCATATACAAATCATGCTTGAAAAGAAGTTTTTCAGGCATTTTTTGTTGTTAAAATTTACTAAAATTTAGGTTCTTTAAGCTTCTTTTGTCTATTTTTAAGATCTCAAAAAATATTTTAGAAATAGCACGTTAAAATTGAATTATGCCACATACAAATATCTCCGGAGATAATATCATAAGTTTACAACACGCAAAGATTGCGCAAAAAAGCTTTACTGTTCTTTCTGATGTTAATCTTAACATTAAAAAAGGAAGATTCTGCTACCTTATCGGAAAGACAGGTTCCGGAAAAAGTTCCCTATTGAAAACCCTTTACGGACACATTCCGTTAGCAGCAGGGCATGGGGCTGTAGTTGGTTTTGATCTTGCTAAAATGAGACCTTCAGACATTCCCAATCTGAGAAGAAAACTGGGAATTGTATTCCAGGACTTCCAGCTTCTTTCCGACAGAACCGTTGAAAAGAATTTGAGATTCGTTCTTGAAGCTACAGGCTGGAGCGATAAGGTAAAAATGGAAGACCGCATCAACGAAGTATTGGGAAGCGTGAACATGAAAAGCAAAAAGCACAAAATGCCGCACGAACTTTCCGGAGGTGAGCAGCAGCGTATTGCCATTGCGAGAGCTTTATTGAATCACCCGGACCTGATCCTTGCCGATGAGCCTACGGGAAACCTTGACCCGGAAACCTCCAATGAAATCATGACCTTACTAAAGCAGGTTGCCCTTGAAAACGGAGCAGCAGTAGTAATGGCTACCCATGACTATCATATGATTCAGAATTTCCCGGGAGAAGCGATCAGATGTGAAGACGGTAAAGTTTCTGTACTGGACACAACTGAATTATTTGAATAAGAAAATTAAAGGAACAAGGTAATCCGTTAATCTTTTGTCTTAAAAACATGAAACTCTTTGGTGAGTTCAAGATATTGGTCCGAGTATTGTCTCGGACTTTTTTCTATCACAAAATCAAATTCCGATAGAGATTTTTCAGTTAAAGAAAATTCAAGAATCAACCTTTTGGTTTTTGAATTTTCAATCCCCTGAATATTAATTCTTCTTATTAAAAATAGATGGCTTTCAAAAGCAGCCTTGATAAACACCCCTCCGGCTTCTACCGGAATAATAACAGATAAAATCCCGTCTTCACTCAGAAACTTCACAGAAGCCTCTATAAGCTGCCTGAAATTCAGTTCAACAGTCTGACGTGCAATCTTGTCTTTTTCAGATCCGGATTCTTCAAAATAAGGAGGGTTGGAAACGATAAAGTTGAACTTTTCTTCTGTTTCAAACGTCTTTAGATCCTGATGTAAATTATTCAGTCTTGAATGATAGGGGGAATTTTCAAAATTAGCTTTTGTAAGAGCGACAGCGGCTGCATTAATATCCAGTCCAAGAAAAGATGCATGCGTATTTCTTTGTGCAAGCATCAATGAGATCAGCCCGGTTCCCGTTCCGATTTCCAAAACACGGGAAGCATTTCCCACATCAGCCAAAGCACCAAGCAGCACACCATCTGTCCCAACCCGGAAGACTTCTTTTGCCTGCCGGATTTCAAAATTTTTAAACGTAAAAGATTTCACTATAGATTAGTAGGGAGTGTAATAATGAATGTTGATCCTTTTCCTACTTCAGACCTTACCGTAATTTCCCCTTTATAGTCTTCAATCATTTTTCTGACCATAGAAAGACCAAGTCCCATTCCACTGTTTTTCGAGGTAAAATTCGGTTCAAAGATTCTTTCGTACATATTTTCTGGGATTCCGATTCCGTTATCCTGAACAGAGATCATCACTCTTCTCTGATGCTGTTCCACATCTACATTAATAATCAGTTTTCTTTCATCACTTTCAGCCTGTTTCGCATTGGTAACAAGGTTGGTAATAATTCTGGAAAGGTAGATCCTGTCCATATTGATCATAATATTTCCTTTATTGGAATGCATAAAAATACTGTCATCATTGAAAACACGAAGAATATCTTCTACTTCTGTATTCAGGTTGATCACTTCATTATTTTTTTCCGGAAGTTTAGCAAACTCAGAGAATGCCGATGCTACGGTAGCAATCAGATCGATCTGGTCTACCATCGTTTTACTCATCTGTTTTACTCTTTCCCTAATATTCGGATCTTCAGGATCAAATTTTCTTTCAAAATTCTGAATGGTAAGCTTCATTGGCGTAAGCGGGTTCTTTACTTCGTGTGCCACCTGCTTTGCCATCTCCCGCCATGCTTCTTCCGAGGCCTTGAAACGAAGTCTTTCTTTCTGATCCTGGATCTGTAGAATCATTCTGTTATAAGCTCTTGCCAAAGCATTCAGTTCATCATTTTTATAATATCTGATGGGACGCATTTCATTTTCAAACAACGTGATCCTTGTAATCATATCAGAAAACTTCGTAATATTCTTCGCAAGACCATTAGAAGTAACCCAGCTTATCCAGATACTGAACAGAATCAGGAAAATATCTACCAGAAGAATGTATTTCACAAACTGATTCAATACATCAAAATAAGCTGATTCATTATGATATAAAGGAATATATACAATTCCGATAGGTTCCAGATCATTATTTTTCAAAAGCAGGTAAGAAGAAGTAAGCCCCGCATCTTTGGTCTTGTCATACCCTCTGATATCAACCCTTGCTTCAGTAGCCAGAATTTTATTAACAATATAGAGGGGGATCGTTTTCTGATCAATCTGGGTTTCATCTTTATTAGAAAGAATATAATTCCCTTTAAGATCATAAATAACAATATCATGCTGATTGATATCTGCAATTTCGAAAATCTTGTTTCCGAGTACCTTGGAAATATCCTCTGTTTTTACTAGCGTCTGGCTGACTGCATAATCCAGAAATCTCATGACCGCATTGGTCTTCTCCTGCATTTCAATATTACTCTGTTCCTGGGAATTCTTCCTCAGTACAAAATAAGGAACAAGTGATGTGGCAACAACACTTAAAAAACATACCAGCAGAAACCCGAAAAACACACGGTTTCTTAAACTATACCCTTTGTATTTATTGATTGGCATCCTACTTTTTAATTAACCTAGCAATATACTTACCAATAATATCAAATTCTAAATTAACTTTATCTCCGGTTTTGAGATGCTGCATATTGGTAAACTCCCAGGTATATGGAATAATCGCTACAGAAAACTGTTTTTCTTCACTTTTTGCCACCGTAAGACTGATTCCGTTTACGGTAATTGATCCCTGAGGAACCGTTACAAAACTGCCATCATCCTCATATTGTATGGTCACAAAATAGCTCCCATCTTTATTTTCTATCCCGATTACTTCACCAGTCTTATCAACATGCCCCTGAACAATATGACCATCAAGTCTTCCATCCATCTTCATGCATCTCTCAAGATTTACCACGGTTCCCAATTCCCATTTTCCAAGATTGGTTTTTTCTAAAGTTTCGTTGATAGCAGTTACCACATAATGATTTTCCTTAATCTCTACAACGGTAAGACAACATCCGTTATGGGCCAGACTTTGATCTATTTTCAGCTCATTGGTAAACGGACACGTAAGGGTAAAATCAATGTTGCTCCCTTTTTCTTCTATTTTTTCAATTACACCGACTGCCTCAATAATTCCTGTGAACATATTATTTTTTGCTAAATTTGTAAAATTATAATCTTCAAAGATAATCAAAATGAGCCCAAAAAACCATAAAGTACGAGTAGGAATTTCAATCGGTGATTTCAATGGCATCGGCCCCGAGATCATTATGAAGTCTCTGAAAGACAAAACCATTACGGATTTTTTCACTCCAGTGATTTTTGGTTCGGGAAAACTATTCACGTATCAGAAAAACATTTTCAAACTTAACCTGAACTTCAATTACATTAATGAAGCATCACAGGCTCAGGGCGGAAAACTGAATATGGTAAACCTTACCAAGGAGAATGTGAATGTAGAAATGGGTGTTCCTACAGAAGAGTCCACCAAGATGGCTATTGATTCCCTGGAAATGGCTACGGAGGCTCTAATGAAAGGAGACATTGATGTTCTTGTGACTGCTCCGATCAACAAAGATGAAATGGTAAAAATGGGCTTTAAACATGCCGGCCATACAGGATATTTTGAAGAAAAATTCAACAAAAAAGGACTGATGTTCCTGGTGACTGAGGATTTAAAGGTGGCTGTTTCCACCCACCACATTCCTATTGCTCAAGTAGCAGAAAACATTTCCAAAGAGAAGATCAAAAAACAGATAAGAGCTCTGAACCAGACACTGATCGAAGATTTCTGTATCCAAAAACCGAAAATTGCTGTGCTTGGACTGAATCCTCATGCAGGAGATGGCGGCGTAATAGGACGTGAAGAGATTGAGATCATCGTACCTGCTGTAAAAGAACTTTCAGACAATGGAATTCTGGCTTTCGGACCTTTTCCGGCAGATAGTTTTTTCCAGCCTAATAAATACAGAAGTTTTGATGCGGTCTTAGCAATGTATCACGACCAGGGATTAGCTCCTTTCAAAACCCTTGCTTACGAAGAAGGTGTAAATTATACAGCCGCACTTCCATTCATCAGGACTTCTCCGGATCATGGAGTAGCTTATGATATTGCCGGGCAAAACATAGCCGATGAGCAGAGTTTTACTGAAGCTATATTTACAGCTATTCAAATTTTTAAAAACAGAAGTGAATATAATGATCTGATGAGCAACCGTCTACAACCAAGAAAACTGAATGTTGATAACGGAATAGATGAAGATCTCCCTGATGAAACTGAAGCATAATTTGTTAAAACAAATTTTAAATTAATTTGTTATGGATTTTATTTGTTATTATAAAAAAATTGCATATTTTTGCACACTCATTTTATGGACAAGTTAAGAAACTATGACGTAAGCTTTTCAGGACTTAAAAACGGAAAGCACGAGTTCAAATTTGAGATAGATAAAACGTTCTTTCAATTATTTGACACTGAGCAGGAATTTACAAATCCTAAAATAGAAGTGAATATTCTTTTAGAAAAACACACTACTTTTTTAGAATTTGAGATCAAAGTACATGGGACGGTAGAACTGATTTGTGATATTACCAATGAAGAATTCGACCATCCTATTGAAAACCACATCAAGGTTTTAGTGAAATTCGGAGAAGAATATGATGACAGCGAGGAAGATGTTATCACCATCCCGGCGGGAGACCATGCATTTAATGCAGCACAGTTGATTTACGAAAACGTACAGCTTTCTATCCCGATGAAAAAACTTTCACCCAATGTAAGTGATGAAGATCTGGAACTCCTTGATCAGTTCAGCCCGAAAGATATTGAGGAAGCAGAAGAGGAAGAACATGAAAGTGATCCCAGATGGGATGCCTTGAAAAAGTTAAGAGACAATAATTAAATAAAATAATTTAAATATGATGAGATGATGAATCTCATCGCTCATCAATTAAAAAAGTTATTCAAAATGGCACATCCAAAGAGAAGACAGTCGTCTACAAGAAGAGATAAGAGAAGAACTCACTACAAAGCTGTAGTTCCTCAATTAGCTAAAGATGCAACAACAGGAGAGCTTCACCTTTACCACAGAGCTCACTGGCATGAAGGGAAATTATACTACAGAGGAAAAGTAGTATTGGAAAAAGAAGTAGCAACTACTGAAGAAAACTAAGAGACGCTTTTCGCTGAAAAAGCCTCATTTTAATACAAAAACCGTCCAATTTTGATAAAATTAGACGGTTTTTTGTTGTTTTTTATGTTTTTTTGGTATCTTTGGCTCAAAATCAAATATCAAATTTATGGACATTAAAGACATACAAAATCTTATCAAGTTTGTATCTAAAGCTGAAGTATCAGAAGTAAAGTACAAAACTAAAGATTTCGAAATCACTATTAAAACTCCATTAGCGGGAAGTGATGCAGTATATGCACAGCCTGCTGTATACCACACAGCTCCTCAGGCTGTAGCAGCTCCGGCACCGGTAGCAGCTACTCCGGCAGCATCTGCTGAAAAAGCGGAAGCAGCTTCTGATGATAGCAAATATGTAGCGATCAAGTCTCCAATGATCGGTACTTTCTACAGAAAGCCATCTCCTGATAAAGATGTATTCGTAAATGTTGGTGATGAAGTTTCCATCGGAAAAACGGTTTGCGTAATTGAAGCAATGAAATTATTCAACCAGATTGAATCTGAGATCAGCGGTAAAATCGTTAAGATCTTAGTAGACGATGCTACTCCGGTAGAATATGATCAGCCACTATTCTTAGTAGATCCGTCTTAATTGAGAACTTAGATGTTAGACATTAGATGTTAGACTAAATTCTACATTAAATAACATTATCTAATTTTCAAATTATCTAATTTTCAAATTGAAGAAGATGTTCAAAAAAATATTAATAGCCAATCGTGGCGAAATTGCAATGCGTATTTTACGTACTTGTAAAGAAATGGGGATCAAAACCGTTGCAGTATACTCTACTGCTGATAAAGACAGTCTTCACGTAAGATTTGCTGATGAAGCGGTTTGTATCGGTCCTGCGATGAGTAAAGACTCATACTTAAAAATCCCTAACATCATTGCTGCAGCGGAAATCACCAATGCCGATGCGATCCACCCTGGTTACGGATTCTTATCTGAAAATGCTAACTTCTCCAGAATCTGTGAGAGAAACAACATCAAATTCATTGGTGCTTCTCCTGAGCAGATCGAAAAAATGGGTGATAAGGCCAATGCCAAAGCAACCATGAAAGCAGCAGGTGTTCCTTGTGTACCTGGTTCTGACGGATTGATTGAGTCTTATGAGCATGCCGTAAAAGTTGCTGAAGAAACAGGATATCCAGTGATGATCAAAGCTACTGCAGGTGGTGGAGGTAAAGGAATGAGAGCTGTATGGAAAGCCGAAGATCTTAAAGATCACTGGGAATCTGCCATTCAGGAAGCTGTAGCAGCCTTCGGAAACGGAGGAATGTATATGGAAAAACTGATCGAAGAGCCTAGACACATCGAGATTCAGGTTGCGGGTGACCAATTCGGTAAAGCTTGCCACCTTTCTGAAAGAGATTGCTCAGTACAGAGAAGAAACCAGAAACTGACTGAAGAAACTCCTTCTCCTTTCATGACTGACGAACTTCGTGAGAAAATGGGCGACGCGGCTGTAAAAGCTGCCGAATTCATTGGATATGAAGGTGTAGGTACTATTGAATTCCTTGTAGACAAGCACAGAAATTTCTATTTCATGGAAATGAATACAAGAATCCAGGTAGAACACCCTATTACTGAACAGGTAATTGATTATGACCTGATCAGAGAACAAATCCTTCTTGCAGCAGGAACTCCTATTTCAGGAATCAATTATTACCCTAAATTACACTCTATTGAGTGCAGAATCAACGCTGAGGACCCTTACGCAGATTTCAGACCTTCTCCGGGGAAAATCACAGGATTAAACATTCCTGGCGGACATGGAATCAGAGTGGACACTCACGTTTATTCAGGATATACAATCCCTTCCAACTATGACTCAATGATTGCAAAGCTTATTACTACGGCACAAACCCGTGAAGAAGCTATTGCTAAAATGAGACGTGCTTTGGAGGAGTTCTATATTGAGGGAGTAAAAACCACTATTCCTTTCCACAGACAACTGATGGATAATGAGGATTATCTTGCAGGAAACTATACTACAAAATTCATGGAAGATTTTGTAATGGATAGAAAATACGATAATCACTAAGATTATTTAAAATAAAAACTTTAAGCTGCCTCTTTTTGGGGCAGTTTTTTATTTTTGTACTTATTCAATCGTGAAAGTGATGTTGAAAAAAATTTTTAAATATATTCTGATTGCAGGTATCTTCTGGTTTATTATTCATTCTCTTTATATTGCGTATGATGGTCTTACGGACGCCAGACAGAAAGCTGATCTTGCTGTAGTATTCGGGAATAAGGTGAATGAAGACGGAACACTTTCACCCCGGCTGAAAGCAAGGCTTGATAAAAGTATTGAACTGTATCAAAAAAAGCAGGTCAGAAATATACTGGTAAGTGGCGGGTTGGGTAAAGAAGGCTACTGGGAAGGCACAGAAATGAAAAAATACCTGATTAAAAATAAAATTCCACCAACATCTATTCTTGTGGATAACTTTGGGGATAATACTGAAAAGACAGTCCTCAATACCATAAAAGCAGCAGACAGTTTAAAATACAGTACACTTATTTCGGTATCTCAGTTTTATCATCAGACAAGGATAAAAAAATTATTTCGGGAGCATCATTTTAAAAATATTGAAAGTTCAAGCCCAAAGTATTTTGAAACAAGAGACCTTTATTCTGTTTTCAGAGAATTTTTTGCTTATTATTTATAGAAGAGTAGTAAGTATATCAATAAAGATCCTGAACACCATCATTTTGAAGCCGGATTTATTGATCATATGACTTTCTTTGTTTTTACTAAACTCTAAATTCAGGATAGATGAAATTAACTTAACCTCTCTATCCATCAAACATTCCTGTATACAGACTACTGCAAATCATATAAATAATTGATTCACAAACATCAATTTACCTAACAATCGTTAGTCGCACTATTACTACACTTTTTAAAATTTATACATATTTTATTTTTTTCTACCGGAATTACTTCTATTTTTGGTGACATAAGAAATCAAATCACAGAATATTAATCCATAAAAATTTACAAATCATGGCAGAAAAAAATTCGAGAGGAATTTTAAAATTCAACGGAGGAGACGGTCAGAAACTATTAAAACTGAACTATAGTGTATCTAGATCTACAGACGTTTCAGGACGTGTAGCATCAGACCCGTCCAACGCTCTTATCAAAATTACAGTAGAAGCGACTGAAAAATCAGATATCCTTGAAAGCTTATTAAACGGAAAGTATAAGCCAACAACAGGAGAAGTTACCTTTAACAAGTCTCACGAAGAAGGTACACTTACCACTTTAAAGTGGAACAACGGATATGTAATCCAACACGAAGTAGACTTCGATGCGATAGATGACAACAGTATGTATATCAGCTTTGTCATAAGTGCAGAGCAGATTGATCTTGGAACATCATCTTTCCACGGAGACTGGCCATCTTAAAAAATGCCGCTTTATAATAAAAACTAACAAAGACAGAATGGCTATGGTCATTCTGTTTTTTTATCTTCATAGTTCAATAATCGCTAATAAAGAAACCAGAACTGTAATTCAACATTATAAAAAATATCTGTGGCTAAAAATGCTTGTCTGGAAAGATATAATACCTGCATGGCATGACCAGACCAAGAAATATTTTCTGATACAGCTTCATTCAGCCTTAAAATACACTTTAATTCCATGCCTCTGCGCTATTCCATTTTAGTTGATGCATCTCATTAATAATGCTTAAATTTGTCAAAAACCAAAAATATGTCAACAGCAGAAACAACAAAAAACTCACAGTATTTTATTGACCTTGAAGACAGGCATGGAGCACACAACTACCACCCTCTTCCTGTAGTTCTTGACCGCGGAGAAGGCGTTTTTGTATGGGATGTGGAAGGTAAAAAATATTATGATTTTCTTTCAGCATATTCTGCTGTGAACCAAGGGCACTCCCATCCAAAGATCGTAGGCGCATTGGTAGATCAGGCACAGAAACTGGCTTTAACATCAAGAGCTTTTTACAACTCCAAACTGGGAGAATATGAGCAGAAGATCACTAGCCTATTTGGGTTTGACAAGGTTCTTCCGATGAACTCAGGAGCTGAGGCAGTAGAAACCGCTGTAAAATTAGCAAGAAAATGGAGCTATGAAGTAAAAGGAATCTCTGAAAATGCAGCAAAGATCATCGTTTGTGAAAATAATTTCCACGGAAGAACGACAACTATTGTTTCTTTCTCCAACGATCCCGATGCCAACCAGAACTATGGACCTTTCACACCAGGGTTTATTAAAATTCCTTATAATGATATTGCTGCTTTAGAAGAAGTTTTAAGCAGAGAAGCCGAAAATATTGCTGCTTTCTTAGTAGAACCCATTCAGGGGGAAGCAGGAGTTTATGTACCAGATGAAAACTTCCTGAAAAATGCGTCTGAATTATGTAAAAAATACAACGTTCTTTTCATAGCAGACGAAGTTCAAACCGGAATCGCAAGAACCGGAAAGCTGATCGCCTGCCATCATGAAAATGTACAGCCGGATATTCTGATCTTAGGAAAAGCACTTTCCGGAGGAATGTATCCTGTATCTGCCGTTCTAGCAAACGATTTTATTATGAATGTGATTAAGCCAGGACAGCACGGATCTACTTTCGGAGGAAATCCTATTGCCTGTGCGGTTGCCGTAGCGGCATTAGACGTTGTAGCTGATGAAAAACTATCCGAAAGAGCGGAACATTTGGGACAGGTTTTCAGAGCTGAAATTGAAAAAATCATCGAGAAAAATGATCTTATTACCAAAGTAAGAGGAAAAGGACTTCTGAACGCCATCCTGATCAACGATACCCCTGAAAGTTCCACAGCATGGAACCTTTGTCTTCAGCTAAAAGAAAATGGTCTTCTGGCTAAACCTACCCACGGAAATATCATCAGATTGGCACCGCCATTGGTGATTACAGAAGAACAGCTTTTAGATTGCGTAAAAATCATTGAAAAAACGATCACAGAATTTCGTTAATGAAACTATCAGTCTGTTATATTATTTTTAACGGAGAAAGAATCATTGAGAAAAGTATCAGAAGCGTTTATGAAATTGCTGATGAAATTATTGTCGTTGATTCTTTTTCCATGGACAAAACTGAGGAAATCTGTACTGGGTTTCCGAAGGTAAAATTTATCAAAAAAAAGTTTGAAGGATTCGGCGACCAGAAAAATTATACCCTGGCACAGACTTCAGGCGAATGGATCCTTTTTCTGGACTCTGACGAAGTTCCGGATGCTACGGCTGTACAGGCTATCAAAGATATTCTGAACAGCAGTTCTCCCGCCTATAAAGTATATACCATTCATTTCAACAATATCCTGTTGAAAAAAACAATCAGATACGGAGGTTGGGGAACTGTATGGAGAGAGCGGTTCTTCAAGAAAGGCCATGGAAAATATTCTGATGACCTGGTTCATGAAAGCTTCATTACTCAGGATAAAATAGGAAAACTTCCTGGAAATATAGATCATTATACCTATAAAAGTATTGCCCACCATATTGAAAAGATTAATAACTATACGCAGCTGATGGCGGAAAAAAAGGTAGCTAACGGTAAAAAAGTTTCCTTATTCAAAATCATATTCTCCCCTTTCTTTGATTTTATGAAAACCTATTTTTTCAAACTGGGCTTTATGGATGGAGTGGCAGGATTTTATATTTCCGTCACCGGAGCTTTTTATACCTTCCTTAAATATATTAAGATCAATGAAATTCTTAGAGTTAAATAAAGATCTTCATATCAAATATCAGACAGCCGTAATTTTTACTACGGCTGTCTGATATTTATACCTTTAACTCCTTATTTTAATATATTTTTAAGCTAGTGCTTTCAATTTTTAATTAAATTTGAGGAGTATAATAACAGATTGTTATTTGCGTCAAATAAAAAGCACAATATGGATCTCCGGAACTTTTATATGTTTTGAATTCCATAAAAAATAACGGGATCTTAAATTCAGATAACCATGTTCAGATTCTTTAAAAGAATACTTGGATTTTCAAAAGCAGAAAGTGTCCGTATTCTCATGTATCATAAAGTTCAGCCTGAGAAAAACATCTCCGGAAAAGATACATTAGCTGTTTCTGTGGAAAATCTGGAAGAACAGCTTCAATACGTTAAAAACAATTACAATACCTTATTTTTCACCGAACTGGAAGCCAACAAAGCTACAGAACGTAAACTGATCCTGACTTTTGACGACGGCTACCTTGATAACCTGCAATACCTGGCTCCTTTGCTTGAAAAATATCAGCTGAAGGCTACTATTTTTATTCCTACGGAGCTTATTCAGAATGATGAAACAAGTGAGCAGCGCAGCCTGATGACCTTTGAGGAAATCAGGTCTTTAAACCGTAATTTTATAGAAATCGCCCTTCATAGCCATTCTCACAGAAATTATTCACAAATAACGCTTCAGGAAGCTTCAGATGATCTTCAGAAAAACATCAGCACTCTTGAGGAGAAAAAAATACCATTTACTAAGGTTCTGGCTTACCCTTACGGCCAGTTTCCTAAAAAAGGAGAAGCTAAGAAAGCATTTTTTACCATGCTGGAAAATACAGGCATTACCTCAGCTGTACGTATTGGAAATAATATAACTTATTTTCCGTGGAAAAACAAATTTGAGATCAAAAGGATTGATATAAAAGGGAGCGACAGTTTTGATCTTTTTAAATGGAAACTGAGACTTGGAAAAGTTAAACTTTAGTTCAGCAGCTCACCATATAGTTTTTCATATGCATCTGCCATCTCTCTATATCCAAATTTCAAAGCTCTTTCTTTCAGCTGTAAAGCATATTCGCTGGCTTTCGCTCCATAGGTCTGCATTCCTGACGCGTATACCTGCTGCATATTTTCTGCTGAGAAATCATCAAAATAAAATGCAAGATCCCCTCCTATTTCCGGAAGGCTCGTCAGTCTGCTCAGAAAAACAGGCTTCCCAAAATACATGGCTTCTACAGGCGGGATTCCAAAACCTTCTGCCAGTGAAGGATGGCAATATGACTCACAATGCTGAAGAAGAAAATATTTCTCATCATTATTTATATTTTCCAGAATATGCACTCTGCTTTCCAAACCTAAAGCTTTCGTTTTCTCCAGAAACTTCTCTTTATAGGCTGATTTTGCAGAAGAAGTTACCAATACAAGGTCTCGGTCGTTTTTTGTCAGAAGATCCAGCAGTACTTCCTGGTTTTTCTTGGGGAAAAGCACTCCGATATTCAAAATATATTTTTTTCCGATGAAACTATATTTATTGTTAGAATTAAAATCTGTAATTTCGGGAAAGATCAGTCCGTTATATATGACCTCAACCCTTACATCCTTATTCAGTATGAAAAGATGTTTGTTTTTAAGGAAGTCTTTCTTTACAAAATCCGAGATGCAGACAATGGCATTTGCATTTCCTATATTCTTCTGGACAAGTCTGGTACTCTTTTTGACTTTCTTTTCGGAACTGTTGTCGTGCAGAAAATTAAGATCATGAAGAGTAACCACTTTTTTTTGCCCACTTTTGATATGATGAAAGTAATCAGAAAGCTGGTGGGCGGTATGGATCAGCGAAAAAGATCCGGTACTGACAGGAATTTTTTTCTGCCAGAACTTCCAATCGAGAATAATGAACTTACTCTTCGTTATTGGCATGTTCTTTCTGGGACCATAAAAAGAATACTCAAAATCAGAAACTTTCTCATCCAATCCCCTGATCAGGGAGATGCATACATTGGCAATTCCCGACTTCGGGTACTTCAGTCTTTCGGCGTCGATAAGAATTTTCTTTCTCATTATAATCGGGCTTTTCGCCAAAAATATAAATTTAAATATGAATTTTTTATTTTTGCACTATGAAAATTTGTTTAATTAGTTTCGACTTCTGGCACTATGATGAGCATATCGTGGATAAACTGAATGAGAGAGGCATTCAGGCTTGCCATATCAACATAGGATCCTTCACTCATAAGAATACGGGAGAGCGTCTGAAGAACACTTTCAGCAAAATTTTCTTAGGCAAAAACCCGAAATATCATAAAAGACAAAATTTCATCCTCGAATCACTTGAAAAAATTGGAAAACAAGATCAGATTCTTGTGATTAATCCCGAAGCTATTGATGAAGAGATTCATCAGAAGATCAGAGAATATGCTGACCGCAACATTGCTTACCTTTACGACAGCATGGCCAGAAACCCGGCCACCCATCTTCTGCACTATTTTGATACGGTTTTTTCTTTTGATGATGAAGACGTAAAAAATTTCGGATTCGAAAAGATTACTAATTATAATTATCTTGAATATCTTCCGGCAGAAAAACAGCATCCTAATTTAGACTTATTCTATATTTCTTCTTATGACCAAAAAAGATTATCTGCCTTAAATGTACTCATTAACAGACTTTGTTCTCTGAAAGTAAAATTTGAAGTATACATGGTGGGTAAAAAAGGGTGGAAAAATAAACTGAACCAGATCTTCGATAAAAAGAATATAGAAATTCTGAAGTTTGGAAGAAGAAAGATTCCCCATCACGCACTGCCTTCTTACTATAAGAATACAAAAGTGGTTCTGGATCTGATGCGGGCTGATCAGACCGGGCTTAGTTTCAGGATCTTTGAAGCAATGGCCCTGGAAAAAAAGATCATTACAGATAATCCTACTATTTCCAGTTACGATTTTTACAATCCTAATAATATTCTGCTGCTGAATAAAAACTTCAGCAATGTAAGACAGGATTTTTTTGAAACGCCATACGAAAAACTGCCTGAAGCAGTTTATTATAAGTATACCCTGGATCATTGGGTGAATACTGTTTTTAAACTGAATTCATGAAAGAAATCAAACATGTACTTATTGTAACCAAAGAGTACAAATGTTCCCGGACGCCAAAAGTAGGCGGAACCGGTACTTTTTACAGAAACTTATCCGAAGAACTGGTAAAACGAGGTATTTCGGTACATGTTTTTCTGATCTCAAAGTACGCTTTCGATATTCAGGAAGATGGCGCGACTATTCATTCTATTAAAGATATCTTCAAATCTAGCCCCGTTCTTGAATTGCTAAGATCCGCTACCGGAAAACTGAAAGTTCTGGAGCCATTACATTTTAAGATCTATCTTTCGGAGAAAAAAGCGATATCAGATAAAATCAACAGTTGGATCAGGAAAAACAACCTTCATTTTGATGTTGCAGAGACCCATGATTTTGACGGACTGGCACTTTCTATTCCTCAAAATATCCCTTATGCTGTACGATGCCATGGCTCATGGTCTGTACTGGAAAAATATTTCGGCTATAAAAAAGCGCATAAAGGACGTATTTTCTGTGAGAAAGAAGCTTTTAAAAAATCCGAACATATCATTACGATATCCCGGTACAACGAAACGATCAATACCAACCTTTTCAATATTAAAAATCCGAGACTGATCTACAACGGAGTGGATGAAAAATTCTATAGCCCTGATGAAACCATTCAGATCATTCCTAAATCTGTTTTTTTCCTGGGAAATGTTACTTTTGAAAAAGGAGCAGAAACCATGATCCGTGAATTTATCAAACTTAAAAAAGCGCATCCAGAAACTTCCCTGCATTTTATAGGAAGACCCAACCATTATCCGGATTACGTTAAAGATCATGTACAGGAACCGGAGATCAGAAATGCCATTCATTTTCTGGGCAACAGAAACGGAAAAGAAATTGTAGAGCTTATCAGCAAAGCTGAAGTAGTATGTTTCCCATCTAAAGGTGAAAATTTTAGCTTATCTTTGCTGGAAGTAATGGCCCTGCAAAAAGCTGTGGTATGCTCCCCTATAGATTCTTTTAAAGAGGTCATACAGGATTCAGTGAACGGTCTCATTGCTGATGAAGAAAACTTTCACAAAAAAATAAGTCTTATTTTTGAAGACAATGATCTGAGAAACCGTCTCTCATTGAATGCCAGAAAAACTGTAGAATCAGCTTTTGGTATTGACAGAATGGTTGATCAAACGATCAGCTTTTATCAGGAAATTCTGTAGAAATGTACACTTTCTTTCTATCATAAGATCTGAAATAACAGCCAATAATCTTAGATCATCCCAAGTTATAGAATATGAATGCAAAGGAACAAATTGAGAATCTAGAGGTTGAACTTAAAGCCCTCAGGAGAAAATATTATATCAAATCATTTTTCAGGAAAGCCAAAAGGCTTGTCACTGATTTTTTACCACTGGATTCTATTCCTGCTGAATATTGTACAGAAAGAATCAAAATAAAAGAAAAACATGAGGGAGATCTTTATCTTCCCAAAACATTCGGGTCACAGCAGGTTTCTGTAAAAACACCTAAAAATGAAGTGGAAATCTTTGCACTGCAGAATGTGTTATGTATTCCTGATTCCACATACTTTTTAGACATCAAAAAACAGAAGATCTTTTATGAAAGATGGCATGATGATGACCGGATCATTTATGTGTATAATACTGTGAATCTGATGCAGCATTCTATGACACTGGCTAAGGTTAAGAATCACAAAAACATCTATTATAATGAGGAAGCCATTTTTCTTGGGGGAACGTTTACATTCAACTATTATCATTTCCTGATCGATATTCTTTCAAAAATTGAATTTTTCAACCATATTCCGGATGCTAAAAGTAAGCTGATTGTTGTAGATTCAGATGTGGAAAAAGTTGAAAACCTGAAAGAGCTTTTACAGTTCTTCCTGAAGGATTATAAGATTGTATTCCTCAACCACGATAAAAACTATTATCAATTTAAAAAACTGTGGCACATCACCAGCATTAATTATGCAGTTCCGAATATTATGCCGGGGGAAAAATATGATGCACGGTTTGCTAAAATATCAAAAGAATCTCTTCAATACCTAAGAAAAACCTGCTTTGACGGCCTGGATATGAGTAAAGTACAGGTACAGCCTGTGAAAAGGATATTTATTGCCCGAAAATCTAAGTTCAGAAAATATAATGAAGAAGAAGTTCTGGAAGTTTCAAAAAAACATGGCTTTGAGGCAGTATTCTTTGAAGACCTGAACATTCATGAACAGATCTACATGGTAAATAATGCAGAATATATCATAGGCCCAAGTGGTGCGGCATGGACGAATCTGATCTTTGCCAATCCGGGAGCTAAAGGACTTTCCTGGTACAGTGCCGTATGGGGAGATTTTCCTATTTTTTCTACTCTGGCTGCAGAAATGAACTTTGATCTGAATTTTTATATCTATCCTCAGGACGAAGAAGGTTTCCACGAAGATTACAGACTGGATCCGGATATTTTTTCTCAAAAGCTGGAAGAAGTATTAAGCCTTTAATATCATTTCATTCCCTATCTGTCATATTCGTACCTTTGCCTCATGAATAATCCGCCTCTTGTAAGTCTTGTTATCATCACAATGAACCATGAAAAGTTTATTGAGCAGGCTTGTATGTCTGCTATTTCACAGACTTATCCCAACTATGAGATCATTCTTTTGGATAATGCCTCCACAGACAAAACATTTGAAAATGCAGAACGGGTACTTTCGCAGTTTACTCAACATTATAAGCTGATCAGGAATACTGAGAGTTTTGGGGTTGCTAAAAATATCAATACAGCAGTTGCACAGGCTTCAGGAAAATATGTTTCCCTTCTTTCCGGAGACGACTGGTATACGGAGGACAGCCTGGCAGAAAAGGTGGCTTTCATCGAAAAAAATACTGTTGACTTTATCCTTTCAGATGGGTATAGATATTACCAGGATGAGGATAAAATAACAGAAGTCTATACTCATAAAGAAAAGAAAAGAGTAATGGACAGCATGGAGAATTTTTTTCACGAAAATGTTGCTGAAAACAGAACTGCCAATGTAGGAACTTTTGTAAAAAGAGAACTTCTGGTACAATATCCGTTTGATGAAAACATCAATACCGAAGATTGGGACATGAATCTGAGACTTACTTCCAAAGGTTATAAGATAGGGTTTATCGATAAAAAATTATTTTATTACAGAATTCTTTCAACCAGTTTATCGAGAAACTGGAAACTGATGGAAGATTCGTATAAAAAAGTGACAGGAAAATACCTGAATTATATCAAAGCCGATAAAGGCCTTGATCAGAAATACAGACTCCAGCTGCTTCATTTCAAATATGAGGTTTTACTTTCTGATACGCAATCAGAATCCGAAAAGAAGAAATTGCAGATGGAATGGAAAAAAGAAAAATACAGGATCAAATACAAAAATCCGGTTCTGTTCTTTAAACTGCTTATGTTAAAAAAATAAATAACGTGAGTTCGGGTTAAGGAATTTAAATTTAAAAGACCGGAAGATGGAAGAAGCAGGCTGGAAGTTAATTTTAGTTATAGGTATTGAAAGCCTCCGGAAAGTTAAATAAAAACAGATCAATATTTGCTCTTGATGACTTTCATAACTTCCCTCTTCCATCATCCGACTTCAAACCTGCATCTATCAGATGTTATTATCCCGATTATCCCGAACTCTGAGGTTAAATACAACGGATAGAGTTATTTTTAACTTCATCTTTTTTATGTTCACAAGCCGTAAAAAGCCTGAAACCAATTTATAAATCATCTTTAAAAACGCATAATTTTAAGTAAATTTGCACCAAAATTTTAATTAAAATGGAGAAAGTAAGAGTACGTTTTGCTCCAAGTCCAACAGGACCTTTGCATTTAGGAGGCGTAAGAACCGCATTATATGATTATCTTTTTGCCAAAAACCAGGGCGGAGAATTTGTATTGAGAATTGAAGATACAGATACGGCAAGATATGTAGAAGGAGCTGAAGAATATATTGAAGAAGCTTTGGAATGGTGTGGAATTATCCCGGATGAAAGTCCTAAAAAAGGAGGAAAATTTGCCCCTTACAGACAATCTGAAAGAAGAGACATCTATGACCGGTATACCGAGCAGATCTTAAAAACAGACTATGCTTACCTGGCGTTCGATACCCCTGAAGAACTGGATGCCATCCGTGCGGAATACGAGGCAAAAGGTGATGTTTTCTCCTATGACAATAAAACCAGAAACAGACTGAGAAACAGTCTTGCTCTTTCTGAGGAAGAACTTCAAAAGTTATTGGCTGATAAAACACCGTATGTGGTACGATTTAAAATGCCGGTAGACCGTATTCTGAACCTTGAGGATATCATCAGAGGAAAATTCTCTGTGAATACCAATACCCTTGACGATAAAGTTCTGGTAAAAAATGACGGAATGCCGACCTACCATTTTGCCAACATCATTGATGACCATGAAATGGAAATCTCCCACGTGATTCGTGGGGAAGAATGGCTTCCTTCTCTGGGGCTGCATACTTTATTATACGAGGCAATGGGCTGGGAAGCGCCTCAGTTTGCTCACCTTTCTTTAATTCTAAAGCCGGAAGGAAAAGGGAAATTAAGTAAAAGAGACGGTGATAAATTCGGGTTCCCGGTGTTTCCACTAGATTTCAAAGATCCTGTAACAGGTATTGTGTCTAAAGGGTACAGAGAGAACGGTTATCTTCCTGATGCCTTCATCAATATGGTTGCCCTTCTTGGGTGGTCTCCTGCTGACGACAAAGAAATCTTATCTCTGGATGAAATGTGCAAAGAATTTGACCTTCATAAAGTACATAAGGCAGGTGCACGATTCAGCAAAGAAAAATCGGAATGGTTCAACCACCAGTACATGCAGATGAAATCTAATGAAGAGCTTCTTCAGATCTTAAAAAATACGGACCTTGATCTGTCTGGTGCTTCAGATGAGAAGCTACTAAAAGTGATTGGCCTGATGAAAGAGAGAGCCACTTTCCCTAAAGATATTTATGAAAGCGGAAAATTTTTCTTCGAAGCTCCGGTATCTTATGATGAAAAGGCATCCAAAAAAGCATGGAACGAGGAAACATCTGCTATTTTAGGTGATCTTGCTGAAACACTAAACGGAACGGAAACCTTCAACGCAGAAGCTTTAAAACAGGTTGTTCACGATTTTGCAGACAGCAAAGGCTTGGGAATGGGAAAAGTTATGATGCCTTTACGCCTCTCTTTAGTGGGAGAACTGAAAGGACCAGATGTTCCGGACATTCTGGAAACCCTTGGAAAAGAGGAAAGTATCTCCAGAATAAACAATGCTATCAATAATTTTAAATAGGTTCCCATAATTTTTCATAAATTTGAAAGATTTAATTTACTTCAAGAAATGGAATATTTAAGTTTCGAACTTCCTATCAAAGAACTAATGGATCAACTTCAGACTTGTTCTTTAGTAGGAGAAGAAAGTGGTGTTGATGTAAAATTAGCATGCAGCCAGATTGAGGATAAGATTTTAGAAAAGAAAAAAGAAATCTACAGCAACCTCACTCCATGGCAGAGAGTACAAATGTCCCGTCACCCGGATCGTCCATACGCATTGGACTATATCAAGGGAATGACAGACAAAGGCAGCTTCTTAGAACTTCACGGAGACAGAAATTTCGCTGATGACCCTGCAATGGTTGGCGGTTTAGCTACTCTTGACGGTCAGAAAGTAATGATCATAGGAACCCAGAAAGGAAGAACGACCAAAGAAAGACAGCACAGAAGATTCGGGATGCCGAATCCGGAAGGATACAGAAAAGCTTTACGTTTGATGAAGCTTGCTGAGAAATTCAATATCCCTGTCATTACTTTAGTGGATACCCCAGGGGCTTACCCAGGATTAGAAGCTGAAGAAAGAGGCCAGGGAGAAGCTATTGCCAGAAACATTTTTGAAATGGTACAGCTTAAAACTCCGATCTTCACTTATATTATTGGAGAAGGAGCCAGTGGCGGTGCATTAGGAATTGGCGTAGGAAATAAAGTATATATGTTGGAAAATACGTGGTATACAGTAATTGCTCCGGAAAGCTGCTCGTCTATTTTATGGAGAAACTGGGACCACAAGGAAGATGCAGCCAATGCACTGAACCTTACTCCTGCAGATGCTTTAAGAGAAAAGTTTATTGACGGAATCATTGAGGAACCGCTTGGAGGTGCTCATTATGACCCTGAAACCACTTATTTAAACCTGAAAAATTCTATTTTACAGAATATCAAAGCTTTTTCCAAATTCACAGGACAGGAGCTTGAAACCCAGAGACAAGAGAAATTCATTGCGATGGGACAGTTTAAAGGATAAAAAAACAAAACGGTTAAGAAAAATTTCTTAACCGTTTTTACTTTAGTTTTCTTCTTATTAATTTATTTCTATTCTGCTATATTCAGTACCAGCTCAATATCCTGAGTAATTTTTTTCGAAGAAGAATATTTCGCATCGCAGATGGACGTACTCAGTACATATTCTCCTTTATCAATCAGGATAAAATTCTGTCCTTTGGCCGGAACATTCATGCTGTACGCTTTTTTCCCATTGATCTTTATGACCAGTGGACAGCTGGATTTATTTCTGATATTTACATAAGCTTCATTTTTTCCCGCATCATTATTAAAAAGATGGGTAAGCATGGCAGCTGTTCTTTTAGCTTCATCACTTGGTTCAGATTTACTTGATCCTGCACTTTTCAATGATCCTGCAGAGGCATAGTTTACGGTTCTTTCAGTTTTTGCAGGTGAAGAAGTATTGGATGCTAATGTTTTTCCGCTTTTTACTTCGGTATTTTTAGCACTATTTTCTGTTTTTTCTCTTCCCACCGCCATAATAGCAGGTTTCGTTTCCGAAGATGAATTATCTGCAAGAATGATCTCCACCAATTTTCTTTTAAAGAAATCGGTTCTGGCATGTCCGGGATTCTGTTTAAGGAAACCTGCAATTATTCTCGGCTCTTTTGACGTTTCAGCTTCCTGTTCCGTATAGATGATCACCGTTTCTTTTTCCACAACCGCTTTAGATTTCGTTTTTTTCTTTTTTTGCGAGAAACCTAAGGTAAAAATGCATAGAAATATGAGTAGAAAGATTTTTTTCATTAATCAAGGCTTTAAAATAGTATTAAATATATGAATAACGTGAAAAGTCATTTTTTAGTTTATCATTAAAATTATTATCTTTGCACTGCTTTAAAATTAAGCTAAAAATTAATACTAATCTTAAATAAAAAATAATAGATATTATGTCTTATACACCAGTTGCTGCAGACGTAGCGAAATTAAGAAACCAAACAGGTGCAGGTATGATGGACTGCAAGAAAGCTCTAGTTGAAGCTGAAGGAGACTTCGAAAAAGCTGTAGATATCCTTAGAAAAAAAGGACAGAAAGTAGCTGCTAACAGAGCTGACAGAGAGTCTTCTGAAGGTGCTGTAATCGCAAGAGTAAACGAAGACAACACTTTAGGTGCTGTTATTTCTTTAAACTGCGAAACTGACTTCGTTGCTAAAAACGAAGCGTTCATCGAGCTTGCTTACGAATTAGCTGAAATGGCTATTTTCGCGGCTACTAAAGAAGAGCTTTTAGCTACAGATTTCCACGGTCTTACTGTTGCTGAGAAATTAATTGAGCAAACAGGTGTTATTGGTGAGAAAATCGAGATCGGAACTTTCGAAAGAATCGAAGGACCATTCTTAGGTGCTTACATCCACGCTGGAAACAAAATTGCTGCAATCACTTCTCTTTCTGCAAAAGTAGACGGAGCTGACGAAGCTGCTAAAGCTGTTTCTATGCAGATTGCTGCCATGAACCCAATCGCTTTGGATGAAAATGCTGTTTCTCAGGAAACTATTGACAAGGAATTAGAAATCGAAAGACATAAACTTGTTGAAGAAGGTAAGCCTGAAAACATTATCGATAACATCCTAAAAGGTAAAATGCAGAGATTCTACAAAGACAATACTTTGGTACACCAGGATTTCATTAAAGATCCAAGTATCTCAGTTGCTGATTATGTAAAATCTGTAAACGGAGACCTTAAAGTAACTGGATTCGTAAGAGTAAGCTTAGCTTAATTCATCTTATTCAGAAAAACATATGCCCCGGAGCTCATTGCTTCGGGGCTTTTTTATTATTTAATCGTAGATTAATTGCATAGAATATTAGACTCCTCTGATAGGGCTAAAGCCCATTCTATTGAATATTGATGTCTTTTTAATTATTTATAGCTATAAAAAATTTATGGAGGTTGATCTTTATAACGTCCTCCTTTTTTCTCTTAATTTCAAACCTACCTCTTTCGGGGTATTTTTTTTACCGGTGTGAAGGCGTAGATTTGCTATAAACAGCCAGACATGAAATATCTTATCCATCGATATATCCTAATACTGTCTATTTTAACGGGATCATTCTTCTTTTCCCAGAAAGCTGCCACAGTACAAATCCTGAATCTTTACCTGAAGAAAGATCTAAAATTGCAGTTAAAGTCCAATCGTTTTGAAGATACTTTAAAAATAATTGCTCCCTATCAACTACATAACGGCATTTTATCTATAGAAATAGAAACGAACGGAAGCTTTCATTATATAGAAAAGCAGGAAGTTCTTCTTTCTGAAATCACCGGAGTGGCCAAGGATATTAATGTCGTATTTAAAACCCGGCAGGACGCAGTAAAGACAATACGACATTATACCGGAAAGAATAAGGACATCCCGGGATATGAGAATACGGGAAGTATGTTCTTCACAGGAATAAGACAGACCCTGAAAAATGAATATCTTGGCAAAGCCCTGTTGAAAGCTTTTGCAAATGATGGCTACACCATCAGCATCCTTCACTGGTATGATTAAATAACCAACAAATAAAATAAATCATGAAAATCACCCCCTCTTTTATTGTACTGCTGTTATGTCTTTTATTTACAGCTTGTCAACCTTCAGGAACTCCTGACAATTTTCTCCTGATGGATCAAAACATTCAGCTACCGGAAGGTTTTTCTAATGCTGTGGAAAAGAAATACAGTGTTCAGAAGAATATTGATAACACCGAAGCCGTATGTACGTTTGATGTTACTACCTTAGAAAAAGCGCCTTCTAATTTTGTAGTGAAAAACATTAAGATCACATTAAACAAAGGAGCACAAAATATTAAATTTAAAGCCTTGGTACACGCTCAAAACTTAAATCTTGGTACAAAAAAGGCATATAACACCTATTGTACAGTAGAAATAAAAAATGAAAAATCCGGTAACGTCATCAAAATTTATGTTGTCACAGCCCAAGGAAAAGTCAATGTGCTGTAATCACCGGTAAAAAATAATAGTCCCATCAGGATTAATTCAAAATCCATTATATTCCACAAAAAATGTCTGATAAAACCCGTTTCACCGATCAGAATAAAACAATTTCCGATTTCTATGATGAAGTCTGGGTAGTCTGCCCCGTTTGTGAGCAGAAAGCATTGGCCAAAACTGAGAAGGAACAGAAAAAAGCAAGATTGTACTGTCCCGGTTGTGGTTATAACAAAGAAACCACCATGGAATCTTGCATTTTCGGATACAAAACACTCATTATAAGAGCCGCTCATGTTTACTTTGGAGCAGAGCTCTGGCTTCAGCATTCTTTTAAAGATGATGTATTCTGTGCTTATAACGGCAGCCATCTGGAATACTTGGAAAAGTATATTGCGGCTGATCTCCGGGAACATAAAGACCGTACTCATTTTACACTTCTTGAAAAACTTCCCAAGTTTTATCATGAAGCTAAAAACCGGAAATCACTTTTAGCGATCATAGGAAAACTGAAGAAAAAATAAGGCGATAAATAGGAAGCAAGAATGCACGATTTGCCGTCAACCTAGAAAGTATGCTATTAATCAATTGAAAGAGCCCTGAAAATGGGTTCTTTTTTTATTGTTCATCACCGAAGAAAGATTTATTGGTGTTAACAAAATATGACGTAAATTTTAAATATTCGACAATCCATCAATAAAGATCAATTGTTTAATTTTTTTCTATAAAAAATTGATTATTAATGCTTAAATTTGCGGCCCTTATAGTAACGCATGAAAAAATTTCTACTCGCTTTTTGTACATTTTTCTGTTTATTAGTCAATGCACAATTAGATACAGAGCACTGGTTTGCTCCTATGTCCGCAAGTTCTCTTCAGGGAACTCCAAAATGTTATTTATATCTGTCTACCAATGAAGTTACACCTTTCCAGGTTCAGGTTTATAATAACAACACTGTATTTTCTACCGTACAGGTAAGCAAAGGAAATCCGGTCCAGGTAACGGTTCCTTATCAATACATGATTTCCTCTACCCTGTCTAACCTTTTTACATCCAATTCTATGGGACTGTATGTAAAAGGAAACAAAAAATTCTTTGCCAATTTCAGGTTTACGGTTCCTAATCAGGCTGAAATTATTACATCAAAAGGACTAGCGGGTATCGGAAAAAACTTTTTCGTAGGAACAGCTCCTGTTACTTCAGCAAAAGAACACGTTAACTCAACGGTGGGAATTACTGCTACAGAAGACAATACTACAGTGACTTTATCAGGATACAACCTGGTGTTGTTTTCTCTGACGGTGTTTCGGCTGCTTCAAGAACCTTTACTCTTAACAAGGGTAAATCATATATTATTGAAGCTAAAAGTACACTCTCCACAGCCAATTTAAGAGGGCTGATCGGAGCAAAGATCACAGCAACAAAACCGATCTCTGTAACGAACGGGAATTTCAATAGCATCTATACTACTCAGAACAGTACGAATGTTGATGTACTGATGGATCAGGCTGTTCCGGTAGAAAGATTAGGTAAAGATTTTGTACTGGTAAAAGGAAACGGGCCGGCTGCCTCCGGAATGGAAGCCGCATTGGTCATCGGTACGGTAAACGGAACTGTCCTTACCATCAACGGAAACCCTGGTAACACCGTTACCCTGAACGCCGGAGAACACCGAATTATCCCGGGAACCAACTACAGCACCCAGGGAAATAATATGAGCATTTCCTCCAATAACAATGTTTATGTCTATCAGCTTCTTGCAGGAACTTCAGGAAATACTGTTTATGCAACAGGAGGAATGAACTTTATCCCGCCACTAAGCTGTTTTCTTCCTAAAGAGATCAATGAAATAGGGTTTATCAACAGAATTGGTGTTGATTATTTTGATACCAAACTTAATATCATTACGCAGGCAGGTGCAACAGTCGCCTTTAACGGAGCTACTCCTGCAGCTTCTACCGGTCCCTATCCTGTAGCCGGAAATGCGAACTGGGTAACTTATTCTATACCGTATGTTTCAAACACGATAACGGTAACTTCTACAAAACCTGTTACTGCAGGTATCGCAGCAGGAGACGGAGCCGTAGGATATGGAGGTTATTTTGCCGGATTCTCTTCAGTACCAGCGATTACCAAAACCGGAGACTGTTACACCGGGGTTCGTCTTGAAGTAGACAGCAGCTATGATTCTTACCAATGGTATTTTAATGGAAATCCTATTAACGGAGCCACCACATACTTTATTAATCCTGAGCTATACGGAGCAGGAACCTATACCTGTTACATCACAAAGAACAACTGTGAATCCAGAATGACTTATGAGTATGAATATACTTTATGTCCGCCCATCTCAACCACAATATATGATATCGGTTCGTGTAATACGAAAGTGATTACTCCTGTATTTACCAATTCAACTCAGACCATTAATCCTTCCCAAACCAGCATCATCGTACAGCCAACCAATGGAACTGTAGCTATAAATCCGGCTAACGGACAGATTACATACACTCCTAATCCGGGTCTTACGGCTGATGCAACGGATACATTCACCTATTATATCTCAGGAAACGGAAATCCTGCTGATTTTGAATATTTCAAAGTCAACATGAATATTGATGTTCTTCAGACGCAAAATGCTACGATGTCATCCTGTGCGGGAGCTACCGGAAACGGGACTTATAATCTTACAACGGCTGTTGTTACTCCGGATACTGGTACTACAGCAACGTATTTTACCAATGCTAACTTAACAGGTCAGATTACTATTCCTACGACTTATACAGGTCCTGCGGGAACAATCTACGTTAATGTTACATCTTCATTCGGGTGTAGCAAAACAGCACAAATCACTTTAACTCAAAATCTTTCCCCTAATATCAATACAGCCAATTTCAACGCGAATTTCTGTGATGATGATTTTGATGGGATCATTAATGTTAATTTCAATAACGTAACTCCTCAGATTGTAGCTAATTCTGCCAATTTCACTGTAAAATATTACCTTACCCAGGCTGATGCTACCGCAGGAAACAATAATAACCTTCCTTCGAACTGGACATACACTGCCAATACAACGGTATATGTAAGGGTATTTTCCAATGTAAGCGACTGCCCTTCAGCTTTTGGACAGATCAATTTTACGATAGGAGCCAAAATTCCACTGATCACAGCAAACGCAGTGGCTGATATCTGTGATAATGATCTTAGCGGATCGGAAGCAGTTAACCTTAATGACTATAAGAACCTGTTTACTCTGGATCCTAATATTGTTCTGTCATTCCATTCTACGCTGGCCAATGCGCAGGCAGGAACGAACGCTATTTCTCCAAATCAGAATATTACGTCTGTACATACTTTCTATATAAGATTTCAAAGTACTACAGGATGTCCCAATACCGGTACACTGAAGCTTACTTTAAAAACCCCTAAAAAATCTGAAACACTGCACGATCAGGTGGTATGTTCTAATGATAAAGCAATCCTGAATCCAGGTCCCGGATTTACGTCTTATCTATGGAGCACTGGTGCCACTACTCCAACAATTACGGTAGGAGCAGGAAACTATTATGTAGATCTTGGATTCAACGGATGTGTATACCGCCAGTATGTAAAAGTAACAACAGCACAGGCTCCTACCATTACCAGAATAGACCTGGCGGGGTCTACGGCAACAGTATATGTAACCGGAGGTACACCTCCTTATCAGTATTCCCTTGATGGATTCAACTACCAGCCTTCTAATGTTTTCATGAACTTGTCAAGAGGAATTCATAAAGTATATGTGCTGGGAGCAGACGGATGTCTTCCTGTTTCTAAAGAATTTTTAGTGATCAACCTTGTGAATACCATCACTCCGAACGGAGACGGAATTAATGATGTTCTTAACTATTCTGAGCTGAAAATAAAAGATAATGTAAGCATAGAAGTAGCTGACCGCTATGGTGCTTCTGTTTACCGTTCGGCAGACAAAAATTATATTTGGGACGGAAAAGTGAGCGGACGCAGTATTCCTACGGGAACTTACTGGTATGTAATACGATGGACAGAACCTGATACTAAATTATCAGTTTCCTATTCCGGATGGCTTTTAATTAAAAATCGATGATAAAAATTAACTTTTATTTACATTTCATTAACACTATTTGAAATATTATTTTAATTTTGTAGAAATCCTAATCCCATACACATGAAAAAATTTCTACTCAGCTTAGTATTGGTTTTTTTGACGGTAAATATGGTTTTTGCACAAAGGGACACCGAACACTGGTTTGCTCCTATGGCCGCAAGATCACTTGCTCTATCGTCTGCTAAACAGGCATTATATCTGTCTACAGATTCTACCACTCCTTTTGATGTAGAAATCTACAGCCGAAATGCTACCGGCTATCAGCTGCTGGCAACAAGAACGATCAGTAAAGGCGACCCTAAAACATATGATGTAGCTACAGCAGTAATGACTACTTCAACTTCTACAGAACTCTTCAAATCGGTAAACAAGGGTCTGTATGTTAAAGGAACAAAACCATTTTTCGCCAATTACAGATTCAGTGTAACCAGTCATGGGGAAATATTAACCTCTAAAGGTAAAGCTGGTATCGGAACTAAATTTTATGTAGCTACAGCCCCTGTACTTGCGTCATCATCATTGATGCAGTACCTTAATTTTACGACAGGGATTATGGCTACAGATGACAATACAACGATCACTGTTACAGGATATGATGCGGGTGTTCAGTTTACCAATGGTACAACAGGAGCTACTGTTCCCACGATGAACATCACTCTTAATAAAGGGCAGTCCTACATCATTGAAGGACAGATGAACAACGGAACCAATGCAGCCGGATTTATCGGTGCCAAAATAGAATCCAACAAACCGATTTCTGTCACCAACGGAAATTTCAATGGTCAGTTTGCCCTTCCGGCGACTTCCGCTCTTTCATCAGATATTGTGATGGACCAGTCTGTTCCCGCAGACCGATTAGGAAATGAATTCATCATGGTAATTGGAAATGGTGGAACCACTAAAGGAATAGAAGACGCACTTATTGTAGCCACAGAAAATAACACCGAAGTTTACCTGAACGGATCAACATCTCCTGTTCAGGTTCTTAATGAAGGACAGTGGATGAGAGCAGGGCAGGGTCCAAACGGCACATTTGTTAACCCTTATATCGATCAGGGAAGCGGGCACCTGAATATGCACATCAAAACGTCAAAAAATGTATACGTATACCAGATGCTTGCCGGGCTTCTCAATACTGAGGCAACGGTAGGATTCAATTATATTCCACCGTTAAACTGTTTCCTTCCAAGAAGAATTGATGAGATAGGAAAAATAGAAGAACTTCCGGAAACCAGCAGTAGCGGGGCTAAAAATGTAAAATTAAATATCCTGACTGAAGCGGGAGCTACCGTTACCGTTACAGCCAACGGAGCCCCTCCTACCAACCCAACAGCAGCACAGGGACCTTTCCCTGTAGCCGGAACTACAGCATGGGTATCTTACTCCATTCCTAATGTTACCGGAAATGTCACCGTTACTTCTACAAAAGCCGTTACTGCAGGGATTGCTGCAGGAAGTGGAGCTGTAGGATATGGAGGTTATTTTGCAGGATTCTCTTCAATTCCTGTTATTACAAAACGTTCCGGAGAATGTGCCCCGGGAATCATATTGGAAGTGGATGACAGCTATGAAGGATACCAGTGGTACCGAAATGGAAATATCATCGTTGGAGCAACAACCAACGTATATGCTCCAACGCTTTCAGGAAACTATACTGTAAGAGTAAGCATGGGAACATGTCCACCTCTTACCACCCCAATTTATAAAGTATTCAGCTGTTTAAAAGAAACTACACAGGCTCTTAATATTTGTGCAACCAGAGTGATTACTCCTGCATTCACAGCATCTTCACAAACTCCGGTGCCTGGTACTGTAGTGATTGTTACTCCGCCTACCAATGGTACTGCAGTTGTTAATCCTAACGGAACGATCACTTACACTCCTACAGCAAATTATAACGGACCGGATAAAATTGTTTATAAATTCTGTGGTAACGATACTGAATTTACAGATTGCGAACAGATCACTTTAAATCTTACTGTAGTTCCGTTCGTCGTAAAAGATGCAGAGATCAAAGCCTGCTGGTATGACGTAGCTCCTTATGCTTATTTTGATCTTACAAAAGCTGACATCACAGATTATACTTTAGCTATTAAAAAGTATTATCGTACAATGGCAGACCTTAATGCCGGAACCAATGAAATTACCCCTGCTGATAATTTCCCTGCTACCGGAGGTATCGTTTTTGTTAAGGTAACAACTCTTGAAGGATGTATGGCCATTTCAAAAATTACGCTTACCCCTCTTCCTATCAGAAAATCACCAATTCTGGTAGATCAATATATCTGTATCGATAGCAGAACCAACCTGGATGCAGGTCCTGGATATGATTCCTATTTATGGAACACCGGAGCAACAACATCATCTATTCAGGGTGTTGGAGTTGGAGAATATTCTGTAATACTGGGTAAAAACGGATGTTTCTTAACACAGATTGTAAGAGTTAGAAAAGCTGAAGATCCGGTGATCTCTCAGATAGAAATTTCGAATACCACTGTAACAGTAATAGCCAACGGAGGTAAAGCTCCTTATAAATATGCAGTAGACGGACAATCCAACTGGCAGGATTCTAATATATTCACAGGATTGACCAGAGGACAGCATACATTCTATGTAAAAGATGCTTACAACTGTAATCCTACTTCTGTAGAAATTACCGTTCCGAACCTGATCAATGCCATTACGCCAAACGGTGATAATAAAAATGATTATATTGACTACAGTGAATTATCTTACAAAGAAAATCTTTCTTTCATGATCTATGACCGATATGGAAATAAGGTATTCACCGGAGATAAATTCAACAACTACAAATGGAACGGAAGACACTTTGACAAGAAAATACTAACCGGAACGTACTGGTATCACATCAACTGGAATGAATCTAACAAAGAGAAGACTCCAATTAAGTATACCGGATGGGTTTTAGTGAAAAATATAGAGTAAACGAAACTTTACTATGAATTTCAACCACGATTATAAATCGTGGTTTTTTTATGTATTAAATGTAAACTCAATAATAAAAACAGACAGCCATAAAATATACAGGCTGAAGCTTGGCCAAAACAGGGAATAGCAGATAAACAGTAAAACTTTCAAAACCACGAACTTAAAATCGTGGTTTTTATTATTTTTTAAGGCATTAATACAATTTATTATTAAATTTGTGATAAACCTGTAATCTGAATGAAGAAAATTCTATCTTTTTTATTTATATTTTATATTTTCACCTCTATTTCCGGCCAGCTGGACAGAGAGCATTGGTTTGCCCCTATGGTTGACAGAACAGGTAATCCTGATCGATATCAGAAGCTCTATTTATCAACAAACAGAACTACCTCTTTTCCAGTCAGCATCTACAATAATAATATCCTGATAGGTACTGTAGATATCAGCAAAAATAATCCTCAGAAGTTCGACGTATTAAGGTCGTACATCATTACTACCCAACAGGCGGATTTGTTTACGCCTACCTCTAAAGGCCTCTATCTGAAAGCCGAATTTCCTTTTTATGTCAATTTAAGGTTTTCAGTTTATAATCATGCGGAAATCATTACCTCAAAAGGGATTCCGTCTACGGGAAAAAACTTCTATGTAACCACTGCTCCCATCTCCGTTTCCAATCCCATACTGAATTTTATGACCAGTATTCTTGCCACAGAAGACAATACCACAGTTACAGTAAACGGATATAAACCTACAGTACAATTTTCAAACGGAACAACCGGAACAACCAATCCTACGATGACTTTCACGCTGAACAAAGGGCAGTCCTATATTATAGATGGTCTCGGTACCGTAAATACGGATGGATTTATTGGTGCAAAGATTACTGCTAATAAACCCGTAAATGTCACCAATGGAAACTTTAACGGTCAATATTCCGGAAATATAACAACCAGCTCCGATATTTTAATGGATCAGTCGGTTCCTGTTGAAAGGCTGGGAAGTGAATTTGCTTTGGTAAAAGGAAACGGTGGTATAGGGGCTAATATGGAAGGTGCTATTATTGTTGCTACTGAAGATAACACGTTAGTATATGTCAATAATGAAATTCCGCCTGTAGCTACTTTAAATACCGGGCAGTATTTTGTTATTCCTGATACCAAATACCAAAACCAGGGAAACAACCATTATAACCTTTATATCAGAACGTCCAAAAATGCTTATGTTTATCAGATTCTTGCCGGAGACTCCACAACCGGAAATGAGTCAGCTACCGGAGGTTTCAATTTTATTCCGGCTCTGAACTGCTATCTACCCAAACAGATCAACGAGCTGGGTTTCATCAACGAAAATTATGTTCTTTCTAACAACAATCCTCTGGGTATTCTCAATATTCCTACCAAACTGAACCTTATCACTGAAAGAGGGGCCAGTGTTACAGTAAACGGAGGAGTTCCTCCCGCAACAACAGGACCATTCAACATGACTGGAACCACCAACTGGGTTACCTATGGCATTCCCAATGTTTCAGGAAATATTACCATTGTTTCGGACAAAGCTATTACTGCTGGGATTACAGCAGGAAGTGATGCTGTGGGATATGGAGGATTTTTTGCTGGTTTTCCCACACAGCCGGTTATTCTCAAATCCGGAGGTGATTGTGTTCCCGGTATTGTACTTACAATAGATCCTATTATTTATGACTCCTACCAGTGGTATGTCAACGGTGGGATTATTCCCGGCGCTACCGGATCATCCATTACGCCTACACAATCAGGATACTACACCTGTTCCGTAACGATGGGCAGCTGTGCACCTTTGATTACAGAACAATTTAAAGTACAGAATTGTACAAAACTGACTACCGTATCTTATAATGTCTGTACTCCACTGACAATAACTCCTACATTCAGCAGCTCGGCACAAACTCCTGTAGTCTCTACCATTGCTATTACTACAGCTCCTGCGCTAGGAACCGCAACAATAAACCCAACAACCGGAGCAATTACCTATACCCCTACCCCGGGAGCTTCCGGAACGGACACCTTCACGTACACGTTCTGCGGCAATGATCCTGTTTTTACAGATTGTGAAACGGTAACGGTTACCATTAATATAGAATCACTAACTGTTAGCAATGTACCCCTCAGAGCCTGTAATATCAACGGGCAGGGAACTTTTAACCTGACAACCGCGAATGTTACCAATAACTCACCAGTAACCATTACTTATTATCCAACTCTTATCGACGCGCAGACTGAAAATGCAGCCGCCCTTATTACAGCACCTAATACCTATACTGCACCTGACGGAACCATTGTATATGCCGTTGTAAAAAATTCGATAGGATGTAAAAGTATAGCACAGATCACTCTTTCATTATATAATCTGGCCATTGTTCAGGATAATTATACAGGGGTTTTCTGTGATGATAATTTCGATGGAACAGTTAATATCACCTTATCCGCTATCACTGCCATTGTATTGAATAACCCGACCTATTTTACCAATGTAAGGTATTATGCTTCATTGACTGATGCCAATGCGGGAAATAACAATACACTTCCGAATAACTGGAGCTACACCGCTGCTACAACGATTTATATAAGAGTGGATTCTCCCGATGGATGTGCTGCAGTGATTAAGCCGTTAAAATTCAGTATCGGAGCAAGGGTTCCACTGATTACTACAGCTGCATCTGTTACTCTCTGTGATGACGATCTGGATGGAGTAAAAACAGTCAGTTTAGCTTCACTTATTCCGTCATTTACATTAGACCCAAGTGTTACGTATACTTTCTATGCTACTTTAGCTGATGCACAGAATAACACCTCTCCGATAGCCGCATCGGTGACCGTTACCACAGCTGCCCAGACGTATTATATCCGGTTTGAAAAGAACGGAGTGTGCCCTGAAGTCGGCTCGATTAGAATTACTCTTAAAGTACCTAAAAAATCAGATATTTTAAAAGATAAGATCATTTGTCCTAAAGCCACCACGACTTTAGATGCAGGCCCCGGATTTGAAAGTTATCTGTGGAGCACAGGTGCTACTTCACCTTCCATTACCAATGTTCCTGCGGGAAGTTATTGGGTAGACCTTGGCTTCAATGGTTGTGTTTACCGTCAGAACGTTACGGTGTCAGAATCTCCACTGCCTATGATCACTTCAATTGAAATTAACGGATCTACTGTTACAGTAGGCGTAAGCGGAGGAACTCCTCCTTATGAATATTCTCTGGATGGAGTTAGCTGGCAGAGTTCAAATGTTTTCAATAATGTACCGAGAGGCAACCACACTGTTTTTGTAAAAGATTCCAACTACTGTGCGGAAGTTAAAAAAGAGTTCGCCTTGATCAACCTGATCAATACAATTACTCCAAACTATGACGGTCATAATGACCAGATTGATTATTCAGCCTTAATGGCCAATGATAATCTGGAATTCAGGATATTCGACCGGTATGGAGCAGAGATCTTCAGAGGAACTCCAAGCAACCGGTACATCTGGGACGGAAAACTGGGCGGAAGACCTGTACCTACGGCTACCTATTGGTACTTCATCAGCTGGACAGAATACGGATCCGCTATTTCGGTGAAATATTCAAGCTGGCTTTTGGTAAAACACAAATAGCCTGCATTCGATATAATGAAAATAAGATGAACGGACCGGAAGAAGGAAGAGAAAGATTAGAAATTATTGTTGGATATATACTTTCTGAAAGTTATCCTAAAAATGATACTATTCAATGGGGTTTTCTTCCCTCTTCAAACCCTTAATTTCAGCATCTGGCAGGTAAAACCGTCCTTCTTCTGTTAGTCATTTCTTCATTTGTAAAAGCTTATAACATTCATTAACAGTTTACTATAAAAGTTTAATATAACTTTAACCTGTAATCGTCATCTTATAAGGTATAAATTGCTGTATTTCTGCGTAATTTTGCCCCCATATATGAATAAGCTATTTACCCTTTTTCTGTTGATTTTTATAGTAAAGATCAATGCACAGATATACTCCGGAGAGGTGTTTTTAAAAGATAACTCGATTCTGTATCTCAACCAGGTCTACGTTACCAATCTGAATACCCAGAAAACCGTGCTTACCGATTATAACGGAAACTACAACATTCCTGCAGCGCCCGGAGATGTGATCCGTTTTACCTCTATTGTTACAGAACGGAAAGATGTAAAGCTTACTTCTCAAATGCTTCAGCAAAAAAATCTCATCGAACTGAAGATTGCTTATTATGAAATTCAGGAGATTGTGATCAGCAGATTCAAACCTACGGGAAATCTAAGATATGATGTTAATTCAATAAGAAAAGAAGATAAAGGACTGGCTCTTAAAAAAGTGATCGGGCTTCCTGAGCCTAAAGGAGACGGAACTTCTCCGGAACTTCCGGTTGCTGGGCTTAGAGACGGCGGACTTACCTTCAGCTTAGGCAGCATCTATGATCTTCTTTCAGGCGAAAGAAAGAAAAAACAACGTTATATGGCTTATGAAAGGATGAATAGTTCTGTAACCCAGATTAAAAATTACCTGGGAACAGACTACTTTCTTAAATTTAAAATTCCGGAAAACCTGATCGATAACTTCCTGCAGTTTGTATATACCTCTGAAAATATACAGGGCTATGTACTGGCAGGCAATTTTGAAGCCATAAAAGTTCCGATTGAAAAATACCTTCCGATCTATCAAAAAAGGCTTAAAAACTCTAATCTTCTGGAAGTTGTTAAATAAAAATAAGGCAGGTCACCCGATGGAATGACCTGCCTTTTCAATATTTTCATTGATTTTTTCAAATGCAAAAGCCATATCTGAAGATAGCAGGCTGACCAGGATTAGCTACCTCTGATTATTATGCATTTTAAAAATCCATAGTATATATTTTTAAATATTCAAAAATATGTTTATTTTTATCTCACGATAATGTGTTTAAAATAAACATAATTCTATTTCGTTATCATATTAAAAGCTAATTACCCCCAAACACAAATTAAGAGGAAAACATTTTTTTTAAATTTAAAATTTGTTAATGAAAAAATTACTTTTATTTTTTGGTTCGGTTCTCTTCATCAACCTGTCTGCCCAGAAAAAGGGAAAAGACTATGCGGATATTCTAAAAAGCAAAAATATCTATGAAATCAATGCTTTTTTAAGAGATGCTCACCCTGATGACCCTAAAAGATCCGTTCTGAAGCCGCGGGTAATGGAAATGATGAAAGAATACATTAAAAACGCTCATCCGGCAGACCAGAAAGTAAAAGATATGCAGGAAATGCTGGCTCTGCTCAGAAGAAGACCTTCTACCAAAATCAGTTTCGATGAGATGAATGCCATTATCAAGCAGAAACAGATTGCAAAATATAAAGCTGAACTTGCCGCCAAACAGCCGACAACGGTATATATCCCAAGTACTGCCCAAAATACGTATGTGGTAAATACAACAGCCAATACTGCCATACCTAATGCAGAAGCAGAAGAATTCAATATGCTGATGGCCGTAAACCCGGTAGAACATCAGAACCGTACTGTAAAAATATTAAATTCATTATTTGATAATGATCCGAATAGCAAAGAGAGCATTGTACTGATTCAAAATAAATCAGACTGTAATATCATCGTGAGAATGGAGGGCGTAGGAAACACCAAATACAGGCTTGCTGTTCCTGCTCATGGTGAAAGTTCCATTGTTATAGACAAAGGCCAATATCTCTTCACCAGTTTGGTATGCGGGGCACAATATGCTTCACAAAAGACGATTCAGAAAGCGATTATGGTGGCACTAGGAAGCTCAGGTACGCAATAAAATCATTATAAATAACCTGAGATTTCGGGTTAGGAAGTTTGAGCATAAAGGTTGGAAAATAGAAGTTACTTTTAGTTATAGATACTGAAAACCACTGTAAAATCAAATTAACTAAAAAAGGATAACCAAATATTATTGATAACCTTCAGAATTTCCTTCTTTCATCTCTCAGCTTCAAACCTGTATCAATCAGATATTCTTACCCCAAACTGAGGCTAAATACGCTCATTGCATGTCTTTTAAAGATAAAAGGCAAGGTATTCTGTGCAAATTTTGTTACTTTTGCAGGATTTTATAAATGACTCGATGGGCAAAAATAAATTAGCAAGATTCGCAGAAAACAAAATATTACCAAACGTTATTCAGCCAACAAGAGAAGAAGCTTTAGAAGGCTTCCCGCTTAAAGGAAAATGGAGAGATGATTTTTTTAAAAACGAGAACCCTATCGTTCTGGAGCTTGGCTGTGGAAAGGGAGAATATTCAGTAGGTCTGGCCAGAACATTTCCTGAAAAAAACTTTATCGGAATTGATATCAAAGGAGCAAGATTCTGGTTCGGCGCTAAGGAGGCTGTGGAAAACGGTATGAATAATGTAGCCTTCCTAAGATCACAGATTGAACTTGTAGATCATTTTTTTGCAGAAAACGAAGTAGACGAAATCTGGATTACGTTTCCCGATCCACAAATCAAATACAAGCGTACCAAGCACAGACTAACCCATCCTGATTTTCTTAACCGTTATAAAAAATTCCTAAAACCGGGAGGAATCATTCATTTAAAAACTGATTCCGAGTTCCTTCACGGCTATACATTGGGATATTTGCAAGGTGCAGGTTATGAGATTATCACTGCTCACCATGACATCTATGGCGCTCCGGAATACGATCCGAACACAGAACATTTAAGAGATATTAAAACCTATTATGAAGAATTGTTCTCTTCTAAAGGTAAAACAATAACTTATATAAAATTCCGTATAACCTGATGAAATAAAACATTGATGAAAAAAAAATTTCTGACCATCCTTCTCTTCACATTTCTAATCCCTAGCTTTGCTTACACACAGAAAAAAAGCAAAGAAATCCTCAAAAGCACAAATATCAAGGAAATAGAAGAGTACCTTAAAAACGCCCACCCTGATGATCCAAAAAGAAGTGTCCTGAAACCCAAACTCATTGCACTAAAGAATTCTGAATGGACCAAAGGGGCTAAAAATGCCAAACCTATGGAAGCCAGACCTGTCATTACGGATATTCCCAACAGGTTTATGAGAAATTCAAGCTCTGCAGATGCCGAAGAATTTAAAAAGCTCATCGCAGAAACCTCAGATCAGCACAAGGAAAAAACAGTAAAGCTTCTGAACGCGATGTTTGATGAGGACATTACCCGCAAAGAAGCCGTATTGCTCTTCAGAAATAATTCAGACTGCAATATTATCCTCAGAATTGAAGGAAAAGATTTTTACAACCTTGCTGTTCCTGCACATGGGGAAAACTTTATTGTTATCAATAAAGGCTCTTACAGCCTCAACAGTAATGTGTGTGATGTAAAATACACTTCACAGAAAGACATAAAAAAAAGTATATTTGTAGTGATTGAAAATCCGGGGGCACGCCAGCCTGAAGTTAATCAGAATCAGGAGACAAGCTCTAAGGAAAGCTCCCAGGCTAAACCTTCAAAAAAGAAAAAATCTAAAAAATAACCGGCATGAAAAAACTGTTCATACTTTCCGGAATCTCAATAATCCTTGCCAGCTGCAGTGTGAATTACGGCAGCTATCCAAACCGAAATCCTTATCCTTCTTCAGGGTCAGGAAACAGCAACAGTGCTGCCAATACCGAAAGAGAATACAATGAGCTTATCAAGACCTATAAGCCTGAGACTGCTGATGTTCTGAATGATTTACTTAATTCAGATTCTCCATCCAATCCTAAAACTTCAATTTCTGTACAAAATGGTTCACGATGTAATATGGTACTTACCGTAAGCAGCAACGGATTCTTTAAAAAGATCCCCATTGCTTCCGGGAAAATGGGCTATACAATGGTTCCCAAAAATCAGAATTATAAACTCTCCGGAATGCTGTGTAATTCGCCTTATCAATCAACAAAATACATAACGAGCTCTTATTCTATAAAGCTTTCCAACTAAAAATAAGCCCACATTGTTCTGTGGGTTTTTCTTTGTACTGATTTGCCCTACAAAAGATTAATCGAAATAAAATAACAAAAAAAACGCTGGACCTGAATCCAGCGTTTTTCCTATATTAAAGAAAATCCTTAATTATTCTGCATCAAAATCAGCATCTGTATCAGCAGATACTTTTTCTCCTTCTTCTTTAGATTTTTCTTTATCAGCTTTTCTTTGAGACTGACCTTCTTTGATAGAATCAGAAACAATACTCAAGATCATATCGATAGATTTAGAAGCATCATCGTTTCCTGGGATAACGAAATCTACTTTTCTAGGATCAGAGTTTGTATCAACGATACCGAAAACTGGAATACCAAGTTTCTTAGCTTCAGTTACCGCGATGTGTTCTCTTAAGATATCAACTACAAAAATGGCAGAAGGAAGTCTAACCATGTCAGAGATAGATCCTAAGTTCTTCTCTAAGTTAGCTCTTTGTCTGTCAACTTGTAATCTTTCTTTTTTAGATAAAGTTTCGAACGTACCGTCTTTTTTCATTTTGTCGATAGAGTTCATCTTCTTTACCGCCTTTCTGATAGTAACGAAGTTCGTTAACATACCTCCAGGCCATCTTTCTGTAATATAAGGCATATTAAGTTCAGAAGCGTGTTTTGCAACAACTTCTTTCGCTTGCTTTTTAGTTGCTACGAAAAGAACTTTTTTACCTGCAGAAGTTAATTTTTCTAAAGCGTTACAAGCTTCATCCAATTTAACTGCTGTTTTATGTAAGTCTACAATGTGAATACCGTTTTTCTCCATAAAAATGTATGGAGCCATATTTGGGTTCCACTTTCTGGTCATGTGACCGAAGTGTACGCCAGCCTCTAAAAGGTCTTTTACATTTGCTTTTGCCATGTTTTCTGTTTTTGTTAGTTTACTTTCCGTCTTTTAAACAATCAACAACTTCTTTAGATGGGAGAAGCGTTTGGATGCTAAACGTAACGGGCAATTTTTGCTTTAAGCTTCAGGCATTAAGCCGTAGGCTTTGAAGCGAATTAAAAATTTTAATAAGTTTTTCAAAAAGCTTATTGCATATTGCTTTAAGCTTACCGCAATTCTTAACGTTTTGAGAATTGGAATCTCTTTCTTGCTTTTTTCTGACCTGGCTTCTTTCTTTCCACCATTCTTGCGTCTCTTGTAAGTAAACCAGCTGGCTTTAATGCTAATCTGAACTCAGCGTTGATTTCGCATAAAGCTCTTGAAATACCTAATCTGATAGCTTCTGCCTGACCTGTATTACCACCACCGAATACGTTTACGGTAACGTCATACTGACCAACAGTCTCAGAAAGGATAAACGGTTGGTTTAATTTGTAAACCATCACGTCTGTAGAGAAATATTCTTTAGCATCTTTACCGTTTACTGTAATGTTTCCAGAACCTGGTCTTACATAAACTCTTGCTACAGAAGTTTTTCTTCTTCCGATTTTGTGAACTATAGACATAATTAATTATTTAAATTCGTTAACATTAATTGTTTTTGGCTGTTGAGCTTCATGTTTGTGCTCAGTTCCTTCATATAAATAAAGGTTCTTAAGGATAGCAGCTCCTAATCTGTTTTTAGGTAACATACCTTTTACAGACTTCTCTAATACCTTTAAAGAATCTTTCTTTTGAAGTTCAGCCGCAGTCATAGACTTCTGCCCACCAGGATATCCTGTATGCCAGATATAAGTCTTATCAGCCCACTTGTTTCCGGAAAGTGTAATTTTCCCAGCATTCAAAACGATTACATTATCACCACAATCTACGTGAGGTGTAAAATTCGTTTTGTGCTTACCTCTCAAAATCTTTGCAACCGTAGAAGCTAATCTACCTAACGGCTGTCCTTCAGCGTCTACCACAACCCATTCTTTATTCGCAGTAGCTTTGTTCGCTGAAACAGTTTTGTAACTTAATGTATTCACACGTTTTAGTTAAAGATTAAACATAATTTACCCCTAAAAGGGTGTGCAAAGGTACAAATAATTTTTGTAACAGAAAAACATATTTTATTTTATCTATATAATGTGGCCTAACTTACGGTATGTTAATCGCTTTTATCATAGAAAATACCTTTGGCATAAATCTTGTAAAATGATTGGGCGTTGAAAAAATGTTCCTAAGATTCTAAAAACACAGATTTAAAGCAAAGAGTTTCTTCCCTCAACTCTTTTTTATTGCTTTTTCTTTAAAGATTCCCTCAAAAACTTATCAATATAATTATTATATCCCTGAAATAATTATATTTGTTTCCACCATATTTCACTTTATGAGCCACGGAAAATTAAGAGAAGACAAAACCTGCCTGAACTGCGGACATCAGGTTGAAGAAAGGTTTTGCCCACATTGCGGACAGGAAAATATTGAACGCAGACAACCTTTTCATTTTCTCTTCACCCATTTCATTGAGGATTTCACACACTATGACGGACAGTTCTGGAAAACCATACAATACCTGTTTACCCGCCCCGGAAAACTTACCCAGGAATATCTGGCTGGTAAAAGACAGGTCTATGTAGCTCCTGTGAAATTGTATATATTTATAAGTTTCATCACATTTTTTCTACCCAATATCTTACCTCATCCAAAAGAGGAAAATGAAAAAGCCGATCTTATCGAAGTAGAAACAAAGTCAAAAAAAGAAAAACAGAAAGCTGCCACAAAAAACATTGTAAGTGAATTACAAAAGGAGGGTGTTATATCCCATGAGACGGCCAATGCAACTCAAAAAGCATTAGACACATTAAAGATAGAAGATGTTGAAGAAAAAAAGGACATGTATCACCTTACGTTCGATACCAAAGAGGAATCTATTATGAGTGCTTATACAATAGAACAATACGATTCCATTCTCGCTAAAGACAACTCAAACGCCCATAAACTGATAAGACCAATTGCAAAAAAGGTGTTTGAATTAAAGAAGGAAGGACTCAGCAAAAAACAGATATGGGAGAAATATAAAAAAAACTTTATCCATACAATACCTAAAGCCCTTTTCGCTTACCTTCCTGTATTTGCATTCTTTCTTTGGCTATTTCATAATAAGAAAAAATGGTGGTACTTTGACCATGGCATATTTACGCTTCACTATTTCTCTTTCCTGCTATTGACAATACTGATTTTAATAGTAATAGAAAGAATTATGAGTTTTTTACCGGACTATTCACTACTAAACATACTCGATGCATTAACAACCTTAGGTCTTCTTGCCTATATGACGGCTTATTTCTTTGTAGCCCATTACAGGGTATATGAAACGAAGAAAAGAGTAAGCATATTCAAAGGTTTCCTACTATTTCTTGTCAACAACATAGGGTTACTTCTCATGTTTTTAATCTTAACATATCTAAGCTTTGTAATGCTTCATTAAAATTAATTTTACTTTAAAGATATCCGTAAAAGCGTACTGATATAATTCATTTATTTCCTGAAATAATTATATTTGCGCCAAACTCAAAACTATGAGCCACGGAAAACTAAGAGAAGATAAGACATGCCTGAATTGCGGAAACCAGGTGGAAGAAAGATACTGCCCACACTGCGGACAGCAGAACATCGAAAGCCGGCAGCCTTTTTATTATCTTTTTACTCATTTTATAGAAGACTTCACTCATTATGACGGGCAGTTTTGGAGTACCGTAAAAAACCTCCTGTTCAAACCGGGAAAACTTACCACAACTTATCTCGAAGGAAAAAGACAAAAATTCGTTCCTCCGGTAAAGCTTTATATATTTGTCAGCTTTGTCACCTTCTTTATGTTTGCTATTTTCCCTCCTTTCAATCTCAAAGATTTTGATAAAGACAAAAAGGAAAATAAAACAACCCAGACAAGCCAGCCTCAAAAACTGGCCCTGCAGGAAGCTATTAAAGCCATTGAAGCGCAAAAACGGGAGCAAAAAGACTCTGCTAAAATTGCCCAGCTTACTGAAGGACAAAACTATCTTAAGGATTCTCTGAAGTTACAGAGTTTCCAGGAAGGCCTTGAAAGCACGATAGATACAGACAAGAAAATATCTGATAGCAGCAGTTTTTTGGGCTACAAGACCCAGGAAGAATATGATAAAGGAATGGCCGGTAAAAAACGCCCGTTCGGTTTTATAAATGATGCTTTTGCCCATAAGTTTTTCAGCCTGAAAAAAGAGGGGGTAAAAAAAGGAGATATTATAAGAAATCTGGCAGAGACCTCTTTTCATCATCTACCCAAAGCTTTATTTATCTATCTTCCGGTTTTCGCCTTCTTTTTATGGATATTCCACGGCAAGAAAAAATGGTGGTACTTTGATCATGGTATTTTTACCCTGCACTATTTTTCATTCTTATTGGTAAGCATCTTGATTTTTGCCATCTTAAACAGAATTACAAATGCATTGGATAATGCTTTTCTGACTACATTAATCCGAATAGTGATGATCGCAATTATAATTTATGGATGGGCCTATTTCTTTGTTGCTCACCACCGGGTATATAAATCCCACGGCGTTGTCAGCATTATCATCGGGGGAATTATATTCTTCCTCAATATGTTTGCATTCTTGTTTTTAGTGACCGGATTAGCCTTGATCAGCTTCCTGATGCTCCATTAAAAGGAAAATATTTTGTCTGAATCCAAAGGTTTACTGGCGAAGCGATTTGCTTCCTCTGAAACTGGCAATTAAATAATACGCTACAAAGACCGTAGAAAATTTCAGAATAGACGGAATAGCAAGCTGAAGATTAAAGAGCAGACTTCCTATCAGAACCAGAACTCCCATTGCCGCAAAAGACAATCCCAGTTTTTTAGGCAGCGAGAAATCGGGAGTATCCAGATAGTAAGCAAGCCCCCATGCACACCCGAAAGCAACAGCATAATAAGCGTCCACTGCCATATCCTGTGAGCTCAGAAAAAAATAATTAATAAGGAAACTCACAACGGTTCCCAACGCGAAATAAATCAAAGCTTTCTGCATATCCTTAAAATATGGTGCAAAAGTAGAGAATTTAATTTTGAGAAGATGAAAATACCGTGATTTTGAAAATAGAATCCAATAACCAGCTCTTATACCTGTCACTTTTCCGATCCCAAAACCTTAATTTGGAAAAAATTAATTAAATAGCATTATTTAATAATTTAAAAATCAATAAACTATAATCAAACATAGGTTCTTATTTTATTATTATATTTGAAAATTCAGAAAATTTTCTATTTTTTTATGGAAACCCAAAAATATACTCCAACCAACAAAGTCAGAATCGTAACAGCCGCATCTTTATTTGACGGCCACGATGCTGCGATCAATATCATGCGCCGTGTGATCCAGGGAACCGGATGCGAAGTTATTCACCTTGGCCACGACAAATCTGCAGAGGAAGTTGTTAATACAGCCATCCAGGAAGATGCTAACGCCATTGCCTTAACATCCTACCAAGGCGGGCACAATGAATATTTTAAATATATCTACGATCTTTTAAGAGAAAAGAATTCACCGCAGATCAAAATTTTTGGCGGCGGCGGTGGAGTAATCCTCCCGGAAGAAATCAAAGATCTGATGTCTTACGGAATCGACAGAATCTATTCACCGGATGACGGCCGTGAACTTGGTCTTCAGGGAATGATTGACGATCTTGTTCAGAGATCTGATTTTGCTACCGGAAAAGAGGTTACAGCGGCAGATCTTGAAACCATCAGCTTTGAAAACCCTACGAGTATTGCCCAGATCATCTCTGCTGTTGAAAACTTCTCAGAAGAAAAACCAGAATTAGTAAAAGCTATTGACGAGAAATCCAAAGATCTTATTATTCCGATTATCGGGATTACAGGAACCGGAGGAGCCGGAAAATCATCTTTAACAGACGAACTGGTAAGACGCTTCTTACGTTCCAATACCGATAAAAAAATTGCCATTATCTCAATTGACCCTTCGAAAAAGAAAACGGGTGGAGCATTACTGGGTGACAGAATCCGTATGAATGCCATCAACGATCCGAGAGTTTACATGAGATCCATGGCGACGAGAGAAAACAACGTTTCGGTATCGCCATTCATCCATTCTGCATTGAATGTTCTGAAACTGGCACACCCTGATGTCATTATTCTTGAAACTTCCGGTATCGGGCAATCCGGTTCAGAAGTATCTGATTTTGCAGATGTATCCATGTATGTAATGACTCCTGAATATGGAGCTTCTACCCAGCTTGAAAAGATCGACATGCTAGATTATGCAGATCTTGTGGCTTTAAATAAATCCGACAAGCGCGGAGCTCTGGACGCCCTTCAGGCTGTAAGAAAGCAGTTCCAGAGAAACCACCTTCTATGGGAAAGTCCATTGGAAGATATGCCGGTTTATGCTACCAAAGCATCCCAGTTCAATGATCACGGAACAACAGAACTTTACAATAGACTGGTTTCAAAAGTGAATGATAAATTTGCAGGACTTGATCTGAAAAATTTCGTTGAACAGGAAGTTACTGAAGAAGTAACGATCATTCCTCCAAAAAGAGTACGTTATCTTTCGGAAATCGTAGAAAATAACAAACAATATGATGCTGTAATCGAAAAGCAGGCTGAGCTTGCCAGAAAAATGTATCATATCGAGGGAGTGAAAAGCTTCCTTTCCAATGAAGTTCTGGAAGCGGAATATCAAAAGGCAGAAAAAGACCTTCAGCAGGAAAATATTGACTTCCTGAAGACATGGGAAGATACAAAAAAGGCTTTTCATGAGGAGTTTTATTCCTATTATGTTCGTGGAAAAGAAATTAAGGTGGAAACCTCAACAGAATCTTTATCCCATTTAAGAATTCCGAAAATTGCCCTTCCGAAATACAATGACTGGGGAGATCTCATTCAATGGAAAGGCCAGGAAAATCTTCCGGGAAGTTTCCCTTACACTGCAGGAATTTACCCATTCAAAAGAACCGGTGAAGATCCTACAAGAATGTTTGCGGGAGAAGGAGGTCCGGAAAGAACCAACAGAAGGTTCCATTATGTATCTGCAGAAATGCCTGCAAAACGTTTATCTACAGCTTTCGACTCAGTAACGTTATATGGCCAGGACCCTGCTCTACCACCGGATATTTATGGAAAAATCGGTAACGCGGGAGTGTCTATTGCCACGTTGGATGATGCAAAAAAACTGTATTCAGGGTTTGACCTTGTGAATGCGCTGACTTCTGTATCCATGACGATCAACGGACCTGCTCCAATGCTGCTTGCGTTCTTTATGAATGCTGCCATTGACCAGAATGTTGAAAAGTACATCAAAGAGAATGGCTTAGAAGCTAAAGTAGAAGCTAAGCTTAAGGAAAAGTTTGACGATAAAGGTTTGGAAAGACCTCAATATAACGGAGAGCTTCCACCATCCAATAACGGGCTGGGACTTCAGCTTTTAGGCTTAACAGGAGATGAAGTAATCCCTGCAGAGGTATATGCCGAAATTAAAGCCAAAACAATTGCTACTGTTCGAGGAACTGTTCAGGCTGATATTTTAAAAGAAGATCAGGCTCAGAATACCTGTATTTTCTCTACTGAATTTGCCCTAAGATTAATGGGTGACGTTCAGGAATATTTCATCACGGAAAAAGTAAGAAACTTCTACTCTGTTTCCATTTCAGGATACCACATTGCAGAAGCAGGTGCCAATCCGGTTTCCCAGCTGGCATTTACACTGGCTAACGGTTTCACGTATGTGGAATATTACCTGAGCCGTGGAATGGACATCAATGATTTTGCACCGAACTTATCCTTCTTCTTCTCCAATGGTATTGATCCTGAATATTCAGTGATCGGACGTGTGGCCAGAAGAATCTGGGCAAAAGCAATGAAACTGAAATACGGAGCAGATGAAAGAAGCCAGATGCTGAAATATCACATCCAGACTTCCGGACGTTCGCTTCACGCTCAGGAAATTGATTTCAACGATATCAGAACAACGCTTCAGGCATTATATGCAATCTACGACAACTGTAATTCTCTTCACACGAATGCCTATGATGAAGCGATTACTACTCCTACTGAGCAATCCGTAAGAAGAGCAATGGCAATCCAGTTGATTATCAACAAAGAATTAGGTTTAGCGAAAAATGAAAACCCACTTCAGGGATCGTTCATCATTGAAGAGCTGACTGATCTTGTAGAAGAAGCCGTTTATGCTGAGTTCGACAGAATTACAGAAAGAGGCGGTGTGCTGGGAGCTATGGAAACCATGTACCAACGTTCTAAAATCCAGGAAGAATCCATGCATTACGAATGGCTGAAACATACAGGTGAATATCCAATTATCGGGGTGAATACTTTCCTTGGAAAAGATGGTTCACCAACGGTGCTTCCGGGAGAGGTGATCCGTTCCACTGAAGAAGAAAAGCAGGCTCAGATTGAATCGCTTCATAACTTCCAGAAAGCGAATGATGATAGATCTGAAGAGGCATTAAAACAACTTCAGCACGCAGCGATTAACCAGCAGAACTTATTCGGAGTGATGATGGATGCTGTAAAATACTGTTCTCTGGGACAGATTACCAACGCTTTATTTGAAGTTGGGGGTAAATACAGAAGAAATATGTAACAGACCTCTGTAAAAATAATTTTAAGACCTCATCATTGTATGAGGTCTTTTTTTATGCCGTAAACCCTCTGGGAGAAACCCCAAACTGTTTTTTAAAATTCTTGCTGAATGATGAAAGATCTGCAAAGCCACAGGCAACAGCAATATCAGTAAGGGAAAATCCTTTATCTTTTAACAGTTGGAGCGCCAGGTTCAGTTTTTTCCGGGTGATGTACTGATAAGGGCTTTCGTTGAAAAGCTGCCTGAACAAACGGAAAAAATGATACTCCGAAACTGAAGATGCTCTTGCTACTTCTTCAATATTTTCTATCGAAATGAAATGTTCATCTATATAATTTCTGGCAGCAAGCATTTTCCGGTAAAGCATTTTCCGGGTCTGTATTTTAGAAACATTCAGCTTTTGCACCTTGTAAAAATCAGGAGCATAAACGGAAACAAGATTTTCCGCCAGCAGATAGTAAAACTCTTTGTTAAATTCAAACTGATGGTCTGTCTGATAGGAGATCTGTCCTGAAATCTGCTGCAGCTGCCTTCCGATACTATTATTAGAAAAATGACTTTTATTTTCCACAAAGCTCTCCGAAGTAAAAAAAGTAACCAGCTCCGGGTCTTGCTCTGTTATTTCCGGACAGCGGAAACCGTTAGCCACATCCGACATGATCTCCGGGGCAATATCGATACACAATCCTTTAACTGCTTTATCACTTTGAATCAGCAGTTTTCCGTTAGAAAAATGATTCCCTACAAGAAACTCTCCCTTAGATACTTTAAACAGGTTTCCGTCAATCAGGTACTGCTCACAGCCTTCCGTTACAAATTTCAGACTGAAACTCCGGAACAGGACATCCGTCTTCAGCTCACGAAAAGATGAAAAGTTGACCAGGCTGCTTTCCCTAGGCAGTTTAAGCTTCCTAAAATTATCCTCTGAAAGACGGTTGAACATATGATGTGTTTTTGTTCAGAATAAGTCGGATGGTATATTAGAAAAGTTACAGTTCCTTTATCTATTCCTACTGTCTTATTCTTTGCCACTAATACACAATTTTTTTATTTTTCAATCGCTCTCAGACTCTACAGATTGAGTTGATTTTTTGAATTTTTTATAAGATCTCAAAATAAAAGCCGGACATGAATGCCCGGCTTTGTTATCTGGTTTTAAAATTTAAATTTTCACACGTTCTTGTTCTGTTTCCGAACCTCCACTTTCACGTACTTTCAGGTTTTCTCCTTTACTGAAACGGTAGCTGAACGATAATGAGATCACCCGCGAATCAAAGGTGCTGTACCATGACGCATTAGCATTCTGAATATTCCGGATCTGCCCTTTAATCTGATTGGTATAAAAAATATCAGACACATTCAGCTTTAATGTTCCTTTATCCTTCAGAATTTTGGTGGATATCCCTGCTCTTACTGAACCTACCGGAGAAATCAGGAACTGTCCGGATAATGCTGCAGACTGGTACTGTCCTGATAGCTCTGCAGTCCATTTTTTACTGATTGCAAACTGATTGGTAGGCATGATCACCCAGTTCCATTTGGAATCATTCAGGCTTTCGGTATATACCTGGCTGCTGAAACGGTTGGAAGAAAGTGCGGTGTAACACTGCAATGTCCACCATTTTGTAACAGAAACGGTTCCGTTGAATGATACTCCGTAAGAAATCTGTTTGGCAAAATTTCCGGGACGGCTGTAATAAATATTGTTTCGCTGCTCATTGGTTTCCGAGATCAGATTATCAATATAGCTGTAGTTCAGTCCGAAAATATATTTTTTATTCCATGTGTAATTGAATTCTGCATTGTAAGAAAATGTAGGTTCCAGAAACGGATTTCCTCCATAGAACGTAAATTTATCCATAGGGTAAGTAAACGGATTCAGATCCTTATAATTCGGACGGTCTATTCTTCTTCCCAATGAAAGCCCGAATACATGATTCTGCAGGGAATCTGCTCTGTACTGCACATAAAATGTAGGGAAAAGGCTTGTGTATTTTTTACTGAACGCGGAATCCCTGACCATTGGATTTCCTTTCTGGTATCCTTTGATATCGGAGTATTCCATACGCAGCCCGGCCTGAACAGAAAACTTACTAAAGTCTTTTGAATAGTTGGTATATACGGCATGAATGTTCTCTTTATAGGTAAAATCATTAGAAAACTGATAGTTGGGTATTTTAATCCCGTTCATCACATCTCTGAAATCTGCCACATTATTCGTTTTCACAAAACTTGATTTTGCTCCGAAGCCTAAATTACCTCCTAATGCTTCTACTCCACTATAGTCTGCTTTGATCGCTTTGATTCTGATATCTGAAGGGAGCTCAGAATCCATTTGGGTCTGCTCTATGACACTTCTGTCCGGATTCAATATGGCATTGTACAGGTTCTGGGAAACCCTGGAGTGATAATTAATATGGTCGAAATTCACACTCAATTCCTGTTTATCGGTGAACTTATGGTTCATATTCAGGTTGATGGCATCATTTTTAAACCGGATCTTCATCGGGTTTTGGGCCTCCACCAGGCTTACCGTTTCATAATCCGCATTCTGAATAACTGCATTGTTCGCAATATTCCGGTCTGACGGATTGATAAAACCGCTCAGTACAATTCCGAGGGTAGTTTTGGGAGTTGCATAGAAATCTGCTCCGATTTTTGCGGAATGGGTTCTGCTACTCGGTGTGATATAGGAATTCTGGGTAAATGTTGAGCTTCTGTCTCCATTAGGGGTAAAGTATTCTCTTGTAATGGTAAGGTCCTGGTAGGTTTCATTTTTATTCAGGCTGAAATTGGAGAAAAAATTCCATTTTTTGATTCGATAATTGAAATTGGCGCTGTTGTTGGTCCTCATGTGCTTTCCTTGTCCATAGGCAAGATTTATCCCGCCATTGAACCCTTTTGCAGCATTTTTCTTAAGCCTGATATTGATAATTCCGGCATTTCCTGCGGCATCATATTTTGCAGGGGGATTGGCAATCACTTCAATGGTTTCTATACTGGAAGACGGGATGGAACGCAAATAATCAGCTAGATCTGAAGCAGAAAGGTAAGAAGGTTTATCATCAATAAAAACCTGTACTCCGGATTTGCTTTTCATCGAAATATTACCGTTCATATCTACACTTACGGATGGTGTTTTTTCCAGAACTTCTAGGGCTGTTGTTCCGGCATTGCTGATCAACGCATCGGGATTTACTACAATCCTGTCTATTTTCTGGGTAACAAAAGGTTTTTTGGATGTAATTGTCACTCCTTCTATTTCTTTTGTCCCCAGGTTGAGGCGGATTTCGGGAAAAGTAATTTTTCCTTCAGAAGAAGTGAGTGTTTCGGAAATAAATTTTTCATAGCCTGGTTGTTCAATCACCAGCTTCACCGGTTCTGAAACGAAATCTTCAAATTCAAAATTCCCGTTCTGATCGGTAATTGTTGTTTTCAGCACCTCATCCCGATCCGCTTTCATAAGCATCACTGTGACATTAGACATCGGCTGCCCGTTTTTCCCGTAGATACGGCTGCTTAAAGAAGATTTCCCCTGGCTGTAAAACCAGGAAAAGCTCAACAATAATAGTAAAATGCATATTTTTCTCATAGTGTTCAGATTAAAATTCAAGATTCATGGTTTATGGTTCAACGTTTAGAAACTCTGCAGCCACTGACCGAAACTGAACCCTTTTCTAAAAATAAACAATGCTGCTGCTACGATCATAATCCCCAGCAATATTTTCGCCGGTGTGGATTTCCAAAAATTCTGAGATTTCATAATGATTTATTTTATTCTCAAAGGTAATATGCGGGAAAGAATATGACTTGTCAAATTCTGCTAATTTTCCATATAAGAAAAACCCGCAAACATGATATGCGGGTTTATTTCTGAATTTAAGTATGCAATTTATTTCTTGTTAAAATCTCCTGCAAACACAGATGTAAGCTTATCTTCGCTGATATATTTTCTAAGTACATCATTTACCTGGCTTACTTTCAAGGCAGATACTTTTGCTTCTAAAGTATCATAATCCTCCAAAGGAATACCGTATTGAAGCTGGCTGTTAACAAGCCCCATTAAAGTATTGTCATTTCCTAATCCTGTTTTTCTTGAGGTCAACCAGGAATTCAGATTCGATTTCAGTTCTTCTTCGCTAAAACCTTCTTTTACAGCCTTATTAACTTCTTCTTTCAGAGCCTTGTTTACCGCATCTTTTTTCGTAGGATTAAAGAATGCGTACCATCCCCAGGATGAAACGTTATTATCCGAAGGTACATTCATATAAGATCCGGCTCCGTAACTGATCCCTTCTTTTTCACGAAGTCTTGTAGGAATTCTGGAGGTAAGGAATCCTCCGCTGCCCAACATTTCATTAGCAATGATTAACGCCGGATAGTCAGGGCTTTTTCTATCCATAGAGAAGCTGATTTTTCCTACAGCCGCTCCGTTCTCTTTATCCGGAGTCAAATATTCCTTATCCTGTTTTTTAGTGGCAAAGAGTTCAGGTTTGATTTGCTCATAATTGGATTTTGAATTCCATTTTGCAAACGTACTTTCAAGTAACGAAGATACCGTCTTGGAATCCAGGTCTCCAATCACAGTCCCTACTCCATTATTGCTTCCTAAAATCTTATTATAAAAATCTACAAGTTCTTGTCTTTTAATGGTTTTATTGGTTTCAATCTGCTCTTTAAAAGAAGGAGTATAGAAAATACTTTCTTTAGGATAGCTTGCTGTAATTTTTTCAATTTCGGTGAATGCCAGAGCCTGAGGATCATTTAAAGAGCCTTCCAGATAAGTATTATATTCATTGACTGTTTTAACGAGCTCTGCTTCAGGGAAGCTGGATTCTGTAAGAATTTCTTTCATTAATCCCATTACTTTTGGCAGATACTCTTTATACGTATTCACATTAGCATATAAAGTCTGTCCTCCAAATGAAAAATTGATGCTGGATTTCCACTGATCGAGCATATCCTGAATCTGTTCTTTTGTATGAGATTTTGTTCCTGTTTTCATGACCTGCGCCATTAAAGCACCAATCTGGGATTTTCCACTCAGATCTTTGGCGTTACTTACCGGGAAGCGGAAGCTTGCGGCTACTTTTCCGCCCTTAATTTCTTTCTTAATAACGCCGTATTTCATTCCGTTGCTTAATTTTCCTTCAGAAAGATTAGCCTTCAGGTTTTTAATACTGGCTTCAAAAGGAGCCACTTCTTTTTCAAGAGCTTTGCCTTTATAATCTTTCGTCAGTGTGGCGATCTGATCATCAGAATATTCCAGATTTTTAACCCTTACTTCGTCTTTGGTTGGGATGAATACCCCTACAGTCCGGTTATTGGTTTTAAAATATTTATTCGCCACCTTCTGGATATCTGCCAAGGTAAGTTTCTCAATATTATCACGGTACAGCATTCCCAATTTGTAGCTTCCCGCTCCTACAATCTCCGTTAAACCAATTGCAAAATTGATGGTATTGTTTTTATTATTCTCAATTTGCTTTAAAATTTTGGCTTTTGCCCTGTTGACATCCTGTTCTGTATATTTAATGGCAGCCACTTTATCCAGTTCAGCTCTGAAATCACTTTCCACCGTCTTCACATCTTTATCTGCCGGAACTTCCAGGCCGAAATACATAAAAGCAGCATCTCTCACGGTTGGCTGGTAAGAATATACTGAAGCTGCTTTATGGGAATCAATCATCGCTTTATACAAGTAGCCGGAAGGGTCTGCTGTCAAGATTTCTGACAACGCATCCAATGCTGCATAATCTTTATCTGCATAAGGTGCTGTATGGTATAGAGCTCCTACAATTTTACTGTCTCCCGAACGTTTCAATTCTACAAAACGCTCTCCATCCTGTGCCGGCTCAACCGTATAAGTCTGATCTAAAACTCTGGAAGGTCTCGGAATCACCGAAAAATATTGAGAAATATAGTTCAGAGCCTGCTTTTCATCAAATTTACCGGCTACAATAAGAGTGGCATTATCAGGCTGATAATGTTTTTCATAGAACCGCCTCAATGTTGGAGCTTTTACTCTTTCAATATCTTCTTTGCTCCCGATGGTGCTGTTTCCGTAATTATGCCACAGGTAGGCCGTTGATACAATCCTTTCCATCAGAACATCTCCGGGTCTGTTTTCTCCTATCTCGAATTCGTTCCTTACTACGGAGAACTCTTTGTCCAGATCAGTCTGCAGAATCGTAGCGTTCACCATCCTGTCCGCTTCCATTTCCAGGGCCCATTTCAAGTTGGCATCACTGGATGGAAAGATTTCGTAATAATTTGTTCGGTCATACCAGGTGGTCCCATTGGCGTCACCTCCTTTATCAGACAGCTGTTTTTTTATATCACCTAATTTTTTAGTGCTTTTAAATAACATATGCTCAAGCAAATGGGCCATTCCTTTTTCTCCGTATCCTTCATGTTTGGACCCGACATTATAAACAATATTTACCACCATATTACTCTGGGAAGGGTCTGGAATCAAAAGAACTTTCATTCCGTTAATGAGGGTATACTCTTTTACCCCTTCTGTATTGCTTATGAATTTTGGAGTTTCTCCTTTTTGTGAAAATACGGGATTTACCATTCCCGTAAAAAACAAGACCGCGGTCCCAATGAGCAGGTTTTTCATGTGTTCTTAATTTTAGTTCTGTTAAATTTAAAACAATTACATCTTCTAATCAAAAATAAACTCTGTAAATCAACAGAATATTCTATTTTTTATCATAAAATTGCAGGGTAAAACAGAATCAGCCTGTATGAATCCCAAAGCCATTTTCAACTGGAGCAGCGGAAAAGACTCCGGTCTTGCGTTATTTAAAATTATTCAGGAAAACAAATATGAAGTAACCGCTTTATTAACAAGCATTAATAAGGAGTTTCAGCGTATTTCCATGCATGGTGTTCATGTATCTCTATTAGAAAAGCAGGCAGAAAGTTTAGGATTTCCTTTAATTAAAATGGAACTTCCCAAAGAACCTTCCATGGAGGAATACAGCGCTATTATGGATAAGACCATGTCACGCGTAAAATCTATGGGAGTTACCGCTTCTATTTTCGGAGATATTTTTCTGGAAGATCTTCGCCAATACCGTGAAGACCAACTGAACGCTATCGGAATGGAAGCAGTCTTTCCGCTTTGGAAACAGAACACCACTGAGCTTATCCATGAATTTCTGAACCTTGGCTTTAAAACCATTGTAACCTGTGTCAACGGAAGTTATCTGGACAAAAGTTTCGCAGGACGGATTATAAATCAGCAGTTTCTTGATGATCTTCCTGAAAATGTTGATCCCTGTGGCGAAAACGGAGAGTTTCATACATTCACTTTCGATGGTCCGATTTTTAAGAAACCGATTCTTTTTGAAATCGGGGAAACGGTAAAGAAAACGTATCCCAAACCCAAAACAGACTCTGAAGAAGAAGGAGAATATGTTTTCTGGTTCTGTGATTTGAAATGAGAAAGGAAGCTCTTTTTTAAAATTTTTCTCAGGTAATGATCTTTTCTTAAAAATTCTTTTTTTGTGACAATCCGATACGCCAGAATTGCAGGCCGTAGATAATCTTTATCCATAAAACCACTTCTTTGATAAACCGGAAGTTCTGTGAAAGTTTTATCCACGGTTTTGATTTTTCTTTTCTATTCTTTTTGATTATTTTTAGCCTAAACTTCAATACAAATGCCGAAAATTTTCAATTCTCTTTTTTCCGTATTATTTCTTACTATTTTTATAACAGCCTGTAAGAGTTCTTCCGAACCCATCGAAAAGCCGGTTGATAAAAAGTTAGTTATCGACTCTACCATTGCCGTTTTTCAGAAAATAATTCTTGAACAGCAGATTGATTCTGTTTTTAAAAAGTATCATTTTAATGGAAGTGTTGCAGTATTTAAAGATTCTCTGCAGCTGTACAGAAAGGCCAATGGCTATTCGAATTTTAAAACCAAAGCTAAGATTGACAGCGGGACGGTATTCGCCATCGGTTCTGTAAGCAAGCAGTTCACGGCAGTTCTTATTCTTCTTCAGATGGAGCAGGGAAAACTGAACATTCATGATAAAGCCTCAAAATATCTGAAGGAATTCCAGCTTAAAGAATATGAAAACATTACGATCCAGCAGCTTTTGAACCATACTTCCGGGCTGAATACTTTCGGCGAAAAATTAATGTTTAAAAGCGGTTCTGATTTCTTCTATTCCAATGACGGATTTAATGCATTGGGAAAGATTGTTGAAGCCGTAACCGGAAAATCTTTTGATGAGAATGCCCGGGAACTTTTTCAAAAAGCGGGAATGAAACATTCTTCAACAGGAGCTGTTTTTAAAGGAAATAATTTTGCCAGCGCTTATCTGGGCAGCGGAAAAACATTTGAAGAAGTTCCTAATATGCCAAAAAGACTGGCAGGAAAAGACATAGGAACACCTGCGGGAGGTATCCTTTCTACCATCGATGATCTCCATATCTGGAATAACGCCCTTTACAGCGGTAAGATTCTGAAAACAGAAACGCTTAAACAGTTTGTTTCCAAAAGCGCAGAAAGACGGCATCAGATTTTTGGAAAAATGGGTTATGGTTATGGAATTATGCTGAATATTGGGCAACCTGAAAGTTATTTTCACAGCGGTTATGTAAAAGGTTCTCCTTCCCTGAATATCTATTATCCACAGACTAAAACTTCTGTACTTATTTTGTCTAATACGGCGGACGAAGAGAAAGGAAAAGGCTCAACCTTCAGACCTCATATTGAAATTAAAAAATTGACAGATGCTCTTGAAAATTCGGTGGTAAAGATGAAGCGTGATACTGCAAAAATTTAGTTAATCGTTTTATTCTCCTGAAGTTTCCAGGAAGTCCTGTATTTTGCAAGGGCTTTTTAATCAAAACAAATACTAACGTCATCAATGTAAAAATAACAGAAAATCTTTGCTTAAATCAAAACATTAATTCTTCGGGCGCTGTTATATAAAAGCTGGATATTGGTCAACATCCCATAGATGAAGAACGTTCTCATCACATCTGAATTGAATAAAGACGCCGTGTCATAAAGGGAAAACCGGTTAAAAAAGAAATATACACCGGCACAGACTATTGCCCCGATAAAGGTATTTCTCAACACCAGCGGATGAAAACTAAACTGAAGGTAGTGGTAAAGGGTCATTTTTCTCCAGATAAAATTGTAAAGCAAAAGGCCGACTGTTACCATCCACAATGTCATCTGCAGATAGATAAAAGCATCTGTACTGAAATAGAACAATGCAGAAAGTAGAAATGAGGCAATCACTGCATTTACTGCAATATTCCTGAACCTTGCCTGAACAGCAATCTTTTCAATTCTGGCTATTTTCCTGAATGAAAATCTATCTGCTCTTACCATTTCCAGCTCATGCTGCCAATTCATTTTGGTTGTAAGAAAAGCTTCCTGAAATCCGATATTCTTTTCTTCCATCAGATCTGAAATCTGAAGCATGAAATGGTCTTTAATTTCTAAAAGCAGTCCGTAGCTTAATTTTTTTGATGTGAGATATCGTACGATCTCATTCTCCTCTATAATGTTGATCATGTATTAAGATTAGTTTTTATTTTTTATTGTTCCGAATGTTCCGCTATTACTTCAAGCTTCTGCTGGGGATTCTAAAAAGCTCTTTATCCTGTTTAACGTTTTCTTATGCTCAAAAAAACTGAAAAGGGCAAAAATACAGCCTGTTTGTACCAGGAAAGGAATGATTAAAGTTATCAGAAGCATGAAAACATCAGAAGTAGTGTGCTCTCTGAAAAACTGATAGGCATAATGTCCGTTTTTCCCTGTAATCTGTACCATCGCAATCATACAGGTAATCATCAGCCCCATATTTTGCTGGTACATCGTGTAAAAACATTTCCCTTTGTATTTGAAATCTGTTCTCATGTATTTCCAAATCCTAATGTTCAAAAGCCATACACATCCCATGACCAGAAGGAACATTCCGTTCAATACTCTGAAAAGTATGCCGTATTCTTCCTGATTTCTTGACAGATAGACCAGCATCAGATTAATCCCAAAAAAGATCAGCCCGATAAGTAATGATTTTTTCAGGAAGCCATTATATTTTTCCTTTATTATTCTTTTGGCGATCATAGGAATTTTTACAGGGAAGAACATCCGGTAGTTCACTGTTTCAAATTCTCCCTTCCAGGATTCTTTTGCCTTTGAGAAAGCACTTTCAAAACTTAAATTTTCATTGAGCTGGATATCCTGAATCTGGGTGATCACGTGGTCTTTGATCTCCAGTAAAATATCAAGAGGGAGCTTTTGGGAAATCAGATACTCCATTACCAGAATCTCCTGTCTTTCAGTCATCATATATTAAAGATGGTGTTGAGGTTGAGCAGATAGTTTTTCATTTCATCTTCATAAACAGCCTGCTGTTTTTTCCCTTTTTCTGTCAGCAGATAATATTTACGGTCTCTTCCGTTTATTTTCTGGACTTCTGAAGTGATAATTCCATCACTTTCCAGTTTGTGAAGCAGTGGATAAAGTGCTCCTTCCGTCATTTCCAGCTCGCCCTGGGTAAGCTCCTTTGCTCTTTGAGTGATCTGATAGCCGTACATTTTCACTTCTTTTGAAAGCAGCTTCAAAATAATGTTCTGTAACGTTCCTTTATATAAACTGTTTTTTTTCAATGATTGTCGTTTTATACCTTACAAATTTATGCATAATTTTCTTATGCATATAGATTTTATGTAAAAAATTTTATCTTGCTTCATGCAAAAAATGTATTTCATAGCTGTTTATCCACCTCAGGAGATCATTGATGAGGTCAAGGTCTTTAAAACAGATCTTGCTCTTGATTACGGGAACTCAAAGGCACTGAACAATGATGCCCATATTACTTTATTCCCCCCTTTCTCAAGAGATCTGGAACTGGAAAGTGATATTCATACGGCTTTTCAGAAGATTGACACCCATATTCCCCCTTTTGAAATCATGTTAAACGGTTTCGGAAGTTTCCCGAATCCTAAAAATCCTGTTTTATATGTAAAACCGGAATTCAACGAGAATTTAAATCAGCTTCATCAGCATGTTATCCGGCAGTTCAGCTTTAATAAATATTCTTTTTCACCACATATGACAGTAGGATACAGGGATCTGACCTTTGAAAATTACCTAAAAGCATGGGAAATATACCAAGACAAGGAATACAAAACTAGTTTTTTAGTTGATAAAATTCTGTTACTCCGACATGATGGAAAATGGATGCCGGTTGCTGAAAAGTATCTGAGTGAAAAATAAATGTAACTGTTTTCTCAATTTCCGGATCTGAGCAAAAAATTCCCTGTAAAACCCTATCTTTGAACCAATGATTTCAGAGAAAATAATTTTAGGTATTGATCCGGGAACTGCCATCATGGGCTTCGGTATTATTTCCATTAAAAAAGGCAAAATGGAACTGGTCTCCATACACGAACTTATCCTCAAAAAATACCCCAATCACGAAACAAAACTGAAGTATATTTTTGATAAAACATTAGCGCTGATTGATGAATACCACCCCGATGAAGTAGCCCTTGAAGCTCCTTTCTACGGGAAAAATGTACAGAGTATGCTGAAACTGGGCCGTGCACAGGGCGTTGCCATGGCCGCAAGCCTTTACCGAAATATTCCCATCACCGAATATTCTCCTAAAAAGATTAAAATGGCGATCACCGGAAACGGAAATGCCAGCAAAGAGCAGGTAGCAGGAATGCTGCAGAATCTCCTGAAATTAAAAGAATTCCCCACCAAATACCTCGATGCTTCCGACGGTCTTGCCGTTGCCGTATGCCACCATTTTAACTCCGGAACTTTGACGGATACTAAATCATATAGTGGATGGGAAAGCTTTTTGAAGAAGAATCCGGATAGATTGAAGTAGGATAGGAAATATAAAGATTCAATTGATTTTCAATATTCATAAGATTTTACATTTCCGTTTCTATATAGATAGACATGGTCTCTACCTTTACGTTTGACAATGCTGCCTCCCTTTCGAAACTGATGATATTCATACATATTGAATTCTAATCTTTTCCCATTGTCAAGCATTAAAACGATAACTCCATGATTTGAATAATCTCTTTAAATACGGTCTATTTTCCTGAAAAATAATCATTTACATTTTGTGCTTTTCTGTTTTCAGACTCTTTCTTTTGGTATTCTTGATAAAGGAAAAAACAGCCAACCGCCAGGCCAAACAGAATAAGACCTGAAATATTGATAAGTTTCTGCGTGATTTTACAATTTCACGAATATTAGTTTTTATGAAGCTCATCAATTGACCTGAGATTTAATCATCTGATAATATCAGATTTCAATCTACAGATAATTTTTGAAACTTTACCAGTAAAAAAACAACAAATCATCAAACCCGGAATAAACAAATAAAATAAACTGACAATCAATATTTTAAATCAAACACCCGAATTACTTGGCAAAACATAATACTATCTTTTACATTGGTATGGTTTTTAGTACTACATTTGTATAAATTTTCAATTATGAAAACAAACCAACAAACTATAAATCAAGCGAATCACTCAATAAACTGGTTCCAGAAGTTTCTGATGGTATGTTCCGGAGGAAACATTCATATTTTAAGAAAAACACCAAGCGAGTGGAATAAGTTCTCAGGCATTGGGGGGATTGTTCTTTTCACCGCCGTATTTGCGACTTTATCGGCAGGATATGCTATGTATACGGTGTTCGATAACCTCTGGACTTCGGTGGGTTTTGGAATACTCTGGGGGCTGATGATTTTCAACCTAGACAGGTATATCGTTTCTTCCATTAAAAAAACAGGAACATGGTGGAATCAGATTTTAATGTCTATTCCCCGTCTGATCCTAGCTACTTTTTTAGGAATTATTATTTCCAAGCCACTTGAACTTAAAATTTTTGAAAAAGAGGTCAACAAACAGCTGAATACCATCATTCAGAGAAACAAAAAACAGCTTCAGGGTGAGATGAGCGGAAGAATCCTCCAGCAAAGCGGACCTTTTGAAACAGAGAAAAAACAGATTGCAGAAAAAACAGCACAATACCAGAAAGCATACGACTCTGCTGCTGTAGAGCTTGAAAAAGAAATTCTGGGAAAACAATCCGGGCTAACCAGTGGAAAAGAAGGATACGGGCCGAATGCCAAGCGTAAACAGGAACTGAAAGAACAAAGAAAGCAGGACCTTGAAAACTTCCAAAAACAAACGGCTCCAAGACTGGAATATTTAGACAAAGAAATTTCAAAAGTCTATACCAATCTGGAAACAGAAAGAAAGTCTACAGAAACTTTCGAGGATAAATTCAACGGGTTTGCAGCCAGGCTTCAGGCATTGGATGAACTTGGGAAAAATTCAGCCATTATCGGACTGGCAGCTGCCTTTATCATGGGGCTCTTCATCTGTCTTGAGATCTCCCCGGTTCTGGTAAAACTAATTTCCCATGTAGGACCTTATGATCACCTTCTGGAAAAAACAGAAAATGATTTCAGGTTATATGCCAGGGAAAAAATTGAAAAAGGAAACGCCCTTACCGATTTCCGCATTGATGATTTTAAAGATAATTTAAAAAAATAACGTATTTTTCATTCATGATTATTGATAAAGAAGAGATTCAGAAGAAAAAGAAAAAGCTGGACGACTGCAAAACATTCCTGAAAAAAGAATTCATCGGGATAGACAAAATTATTGATGATTTAATGGAATATATCCAGATCTGGTATCTGATTCCGGAAATCCTTACACGCCCTGTTGTGATCAATCTATGGGGTATGACCGGAGTTGGAAAAACAGATCTGGTGAGAAAAACCGTAAGTTATCTTGGATTTCAGAACCGTTTTGTGGAGATTGAGCTTAGCAATAATGATGAAACTTCCTGGAGCAAAAGCGTTTCTGATATTTTCCAGAGCAACCGCCTCAGTGATGAAAAACCAAGCATTGTACTCTTTGATGAGATCCAGCGTTTCAACACCATTGAAGCCGACGGAACCCCTGTTCCCCAAACACGATACACTGATTTCTGGGAACTTCTGAGTGACGGGCGCCTGAGCAAAAGAGAACGCGACGATCTGGAGCATTATCTGTTTTCCTACCTTCTCCGTAAAAAGGAAAATGAACGGCGGAAAGGAAACGGAGAAACAGAAGTGGAAGAAAATCCATATCTGAATCTATGGGACGCCAAAGAGCTTAAAAAATACCTCAGCATGGAAGATGATGTGATGAGCATCATCGATATGAAAGAGGAAGATATGATTAAGCTGATCCTAAAAAAGCAGAAAGAGAAAAAGATTTACGAACCTGTAGATTACAGTAAAATGCTGATCATTATCAGCGGAAATCTTGATGAAGCTTTTCAAATGTCCCGTGAAACCAGTGAAGCAGATATAGATGCTAACATTTTCCATGCTTTCACTAAGAAAATAACCGTAGTGGATATTAAAAATGCATTATCCAGAAAGTTTCGTCCTGAGCAGGTGGCAAGATTTGGAAATATTCACCTGATCTATTTTTCTTTACGAACAGAAGATTTTCAGAAGCTAATCCAAAGAGAAATCAATAATCTCAAACAAAAAACAAAGTCAAAGTTTGGAATCAGTTTAAAAATAAACAAAAGTATCAATGCCCTTATCTACAGAAACGGAGTATTCCCGGTACAGGGTGTACGTCCCGTTTTCAGCAGTGTTGTTGATATTCTGGATACCAACCTCAGCAAATTCCTTTTTGAAGCGATTACCCATGATGACAAAACCATAGAAATTAATTATCTGGATCAGCAGAAAGCTATTGCCGGAAAGGTTGGAAGCAAAATCATCGAAATTCCCTATACAGGAAGAATTGACAGTATTCGCCAGTCTAATCAGCCGGATACAGTGGCTAACATCAGCGTGCATGAATGTGGTCATGCTGTTTCCTATATTTTGTATACCGGTTTTGCTCCGTTACAGCTCAAAAGTAAGGTGGCCAGCAGCTATGCGGCCGGATTTACTTTTCCACACCAGATTCACGATACCAAAGAAAGTATTTTGAACAGGATAAAAATTTATCTGGCAGGAGGAATTGCAGAAGAAATTATTTTTGGGGAGAAAAATGCCAGTATAGGAAGAAGCCATGATCGGGAACAGGCAACAGCCCTTGCTGCAGATTATATCCGAAAATATGGTTTTGATGAAGAATACCAGGCATGTTATAGTCTTGAAGATTATCCGCATCGCATGCAACAACATCTCACTGATGCAAAAATTGAAAAGCTGATGCAGGAACTTGTACAAAAAACAAGGGAGGACCTTCTCATTCATCTTGATCTTTTAAAAGAAATGAGCCGAGAGCTCAGCCAGAAGGGAAGCATGCAGCCTAAAGAAATTTATGATACAGCTAAAAAATACAATCTGGACATCAGAATAAGAGAGGAAGGTTATCTTCATATTACGAATTATAACGCAATGCTTGACTCTCTATAAAAAATCTACAGTTTAATAGATATACATTAATAAAACATTACCTTTTAGTTAATTCTAAAAGGTTTTTTCTATATAATTAATTTATTGCAGAATATTCTATAACTTTACTATCACTAAACTGTTTGTCATGAAAAACTTTATTATTGCATGTACACTGCTAATCTGCAGTGCATTTAATTCTACTTTAAAAGCTCAGGTTGAACCTTATTTAGGACAAATTATTTTTGTTCCTTACAGCAGGGTTCCGAATGGATGGGCTGAATGCAACGGCCAACTGATGTCCATTAGTCAGAATACGGCACTTTTTTCTCTGTTAGGAACTACTTTCGGGGGTGACGGGGTTAATACTTTTGCTTTACCTGATATGAGGGGAAGATCCATGATTGGGCAAGGCCAGGGACCAGGGCTCAGTAATTATGTTGTAGGGCAAAATGGAGGCTCAGAGTCCGTAACCTTATTATCTTCTCAGATGCCTGCCCACTCACACACTATCAATGCAGTAACTTCAGAAGGTAACGAGAATACCCCTACTGGTAATCTTCCGGCAGACACTAAAATTCTGGATAAGGAATACTCCAGCGCGAATGCCAATACTACCATGAAAGCCACCATGGTAAACCCTACGGGAGGCAACCTGCCTCATGAAAACCGATCGCCTTTCCTTGCCATAAGATGCCTTATAGCATTACAGGGAATTTATCCATCTTTTAATTAATAAATGATGAAAAGTTTATACTTATTAGCCCTGGTTCTGGGTGGCTCAGTCTCTGCACAGACGATTACTTTCAATGGCTGTCATAATTTGTTTGACAATCAGAATTTCGTATTCACTAAAACCGGAGTTGATGCCCAAAATAAGAATATCTACATCACAACACCGGTGGATGGACAACCTTGCGGAGGATTAGGCTCCTGCGAATTTAAAATTCAATGGAATAATTCTTTATCAAGATGGGAATTCCTTGCGGATGACGGTGACGGAGATTTTGCAACTCCTAATCTGATCTACTATAATTCTACCGGGAACAATACCAGTCCGAGACCGCCAAGTAATACATTTGGATTGTGGGTTGAAAACACTGCCATTACCAGTGGACAATGCGGAGGAAATCTCAACGGAACCAATTCCACAATGACGGGTGATGTACACAGTACCTCATTGGGAACTTCAGAACTTACAGCCACGAAAATCCGAATTTTCCCGAACCCGACTTCAGATGTGATCTATATTTCCGGAATTAACGATGGTAAAGCCATACAAATCTATAATATAGACGGAAGGCTTGTAAACTCAGAAGGATTTGCTGAAAAAATTAATGTCTCAAAGCTTTCTACAGGAACCTATCTTTTAGTTGTTACTACTAAAAATTTCGAAAAACTTGAATTCAAATTTGTAAAGAAATAGAAACAGGAAGCTTTACAGCATTCATGATTATCAAACAGCCTTTAGATTTTTCTGAAGGCTGTTTTGTTATCCGTAAGGAATGGTTTTTGATGGAAATATCCTATGCCCTCAAGTGTTGTCAATAGTTTTATTTATTTCCCGGAAACTGAAATATTGAGAATTATATATCAGTCAGGAGCTGTATATGATTATTTTAAAGTTCCGTTCTCTATTTATAATAAATTCAGCGCTGCAAAATCTAAAGGGAAGTTCTTGAATACTGTAATAAAGCCCAGATTCAGGTATACTAAAAAAGCAAACTGAAATTACATCAATAAAAAATGCCTCCAAATAAATGGAGGCATTTCAGGGTATATTGAAAAAAATTATTTAATGATCAGTTTGGAAGTTTTGCTTTCTTTTCCATTGGAAATCTGTACCATATAAACTCCTTTTTCAAGTTGCTGGTCAATTTTGTAGATTCCGTTTCTTTCTTCAGTTACAGATGGACTTGCAACAAGTCTTCCTGACATATCAGAGATTGAAATTTTCAGGTTCTTGCCATTTTTAGCTTTAATGAATACCTTATCTCCTGTAGCTACCGGATTAGGATAAATCACTAGGTCATCATTATCAGCTTTTACTTCGCTTGTTCCAAGGGTTGTTACCAATTTTACAGAATAATCTTCAATCTGTCCATAGTTTAGCTGTCCACAAGGAGTATAAGAACCATTTACATCAGCTAAAACTCTCATACGAAGCGGCGTGTTCATTGTTGCAGTTGCCGGAGGAGTAAAGTTAGCTGTAAAAGTTCCCTCAAAATCAGCATTGGTTGGAACATTATTACCCGTAGCAACTAACTCAGTAGCTTCGAAAGTTCCATTATTGTTATAATCAATCCAAACTCTGATTGACTGGCTTACGCTAAGTCCTTGTATAAATCCTACCTCAATGGTCTGCTGTTGTCCCACTAATAAAGGAGTATAACCATTTGCAAGACAACCTTGAGAATAATCTATATAATATCTGATATCACCTGGCCAGGTAGGAGCAGATGCATTATTAATCTGTCCTAATTTTACAGATGTTGGACCTGCCAAGAAAATATCATCTCCTGAAGCCCCTCCATTACTAGGATTAGTAACACCTGTAGGATTACATGTAGCTGCAATAGGTGCAGTAGAAACAGATGTAGCAGGAAGTGCTGTTCCTCCCTTAGAGGTTGTTAAGCTGCTTCTGATCAACATGAATAAATCCTGTATTCTCTCTCCTTGTCCAGCTGTAAATTTCTGAGCAGTTGAGTTAGAATAATTCATCATATTATATTGTACACCCTGGTAGTTTGCCCCAGTACATGTATTCGTTGCAGAATTAGTAGGAACCGGCCACGCCCAATAACCACTTCCTGATCTTTCAGTGTCACACACTCCATCATCATCACTTTCACAGTTTGTTGTTGTTGGAGGACAATAATCTGGATCTCCTGGTATAGCATCATAAGTACCTCCTTGAAAAGTATGATATAATCCCATTGCATGACCAAATTCATGAGCAAACGTTGTATCATAAGCATTAGTTACTACTCCTGCCTTCATAAAAGACTCATAGTTACTATCCAAATTGTTCGGGAAGGCTGCAAATCCCATTAAACCCTCGTTAGGGCTAGGATCTCCATTAAACTGAGTAATCAGATAAATATTAAAATAAGAGGCTTCCGGCCAGTGGGGAGCTAATCCTTTAATAGCATTCCTGGATGCTCCAGTAGTTGTTTGGTATGCCATTCCGGATGCATTGTACCCAGGAAGAGAAGTTGCGTTATATCTTACAATACCTGTTGTAGCAGTACAGTTCGGACTTCTTTTTGCCAAAACTAATTTAATAGGAAATACTGCGGGAGTACCAAAATCAGCAGCTGGTGCACCAGGTGTTCCAGGAGCTGGCCAAGGATGGGTACCAGCATACATCTTATTAGCATTCTCTATCCAGGTCTGAATCTGAGCATCAGTTCTTGCAAACTGAGGATCATTCCCCTCAATCACGTGAACAACTACTGGAATTTCATAAACATCATTCACTTTTTTAGCAGATACAGATAGAGGATTTGCTTTTCTTTCTGCCTGAATCTTTTTAACCAACTGGTCAAAAACCTTTCTCATTCCAGGATTTTCTCTATCCTGAGATTTTAAAGTTTCTTCAAATCCACATATTCTCTGTTTCTGTTGTGCAGATAGAGAAAGTGAAAACAGCATAGTTCCATAAAGGAAAGTTTTCTTCATTTTACAAATATTTTTAGTTTTTAAGTTATTTAATAATAGATTGTTTAAGTGTCTGTTATCAACTCTTAAAAAGAATCTATTTTAAAAGATCAATATAGTTAGTAGAGAAAAATATACTTTTGTTACATAAATAACATTATTTTTTTACCACATTATTATGTTATTTATGATTTTAAAAATGAATTATCTCTTTTTTTATTAAAATTAAAAATACAATTAACGAAATATTTTTCTAGTAAAAAGATTAAGCCACGGATATAATAGATATCATCAAAAAAACCACATGTGATAGTGTGGTTTTTTTGATGATGCTGAAAATTTTATCTTATAAAGAATAATTCGGAGCTTCCTGCGTGATAATCACGTCATGAGGGTGGGATTCTTTTAATCCGCTTCCTGTGATCATGACCATTTTGGTATCTTTCTGTAATGCTTCAACATCTTTAGCACCACAGTATCCCATTCCTGCTCTTAAGCCTCCTGTCAGTTGGAAAATTACATCTTCCAGCTTTCCTTTGCTTGGAACTCTTCCTTCAATTCCTTCCGGAACGAATTTTTTAGCTTCACTCTGGAAATACCTTTCTTTTCCTCCTCTCTTCATTGCGGAAAGACTTCCCATTCCCTGGTATGTTTTGAATTTTCTTCCCTGGAAAATAATTTCTTCACCCGGTGCTTCGTCGGTTCCTGCTAACAGTGATCCTAGCATTACTGCTCCTGCTCCACTTGCAATAGCTTTTACAATATCTCCGGAAAGTTTAATTCCTCCGTCTGCGATTACTGCTACATTTTTAGTTTTAGCATATTCGTAAACGTTATAGATGGCAGATAACTGAGGTACTCCTACTCCTGCCACAACTCTCGTTGTACAAATAGAGCCAGGGCCTACTCCTACTTTTAAAACATTGGCTCCTGCTTTAATCAGATCTTCTGCAGCTTCAGCTGTTACAATATTTCCACCTACAATATCCAGATCCGGATATGCTTTTCTGATTTCTGAGATTTTATCCAAAACTCCTTTTGAATGTCCGTGAGCAGAATCAATACCGATAATATCAACACCTGCCTGAACCAGAGCTGCAATTCTGTCCAGAGTATCTTCTCCTACTCCTACACCGGCACCTACAATAAGACGACCGTTGTTATCTTTGTTTGCATTCGGGTATTCAAGTTGATTATCAATATCTTTGATGGTAATTAGGCCTACCAGTTTATTGTCTTTATCAACAATCGGAAGCTTTTCCACTCTGTTCTTAAGAAGGATTTCTTTTGCTTTCTCAAGGTTGGTATCTTTATCAGAAGTGATCAGATTATCTTTGGTCATGATCTCTTCTACTTTCATATCAAGATTCTCCTGATATTTTACATCTCTGTTGGTGATGATACCGATAAGAACATTATCTGTATCTACCACCGGAAGACCTGAAATTTTGAACTTCGCCATCATCTCTTTGGCCTGGCCAAGAGTATGATCTTTAGAAAGGGTTACTGGATCTGAGATCATCCCGTTTTCGGAGCGTTTTACTCTGTTTACCTGTGCTGCCTGCTCGGCAATCGGCATATTTTTATGGATAAATCCTAACCCTCCCACTCTTGCTAGAGCAATAGCAAGATCAGCTTCTGTAACGGTGTCCATTGCAGCGGAAACGATCGGAACATTCAGCGTAATTTTGTCGGTAAGTCTTGATTTTAATGATACCTGGTTAGGTAAAACTTCTGAATAAGCAGGGACTAGAAGAACGTCATCGAAAGTGATGGCTGTCTCTACAATTTTGTTATGAATAGACATCTTTACTTTCTTTGCAAAATTAGGTTATTTTGATGAGATATGAAAATCCTTTTTGATAGTTTAAATAAAATTTAATAATCAATAACTTAAATCAAAAAACCGTTCTTATGTGAACGGTCTTTTTGTACAAAATAAAATTAGTATTATATGAAACTACTTGTTTAAGTTTATTATTATTTTACAACCTGTCCGCTTTCATCCAGCTTGTCAATGTGCGTCTGATTATTCTTATCAATATATACTTTAAGGCGTATACGGCCATTGGTATCTTTTATAAAAAGTCCTACATCTCCGTTGGCAGCTTTTCCTGCAAAAAACCGCTCTGTAGTCAACTTTCCTTCTGTTCTTAATTTTGCATAGGCTCTTTTAGAAGCAGCAGGGTCATTGAGACGTTTTAATGAATCTTCAAATTTTATAATCTCTTCTAACGGGAAATCATCCGGACGATCCCATAATTTCAGGCCATAGGTTCGATTTTTTTTATCTCCTGTTCCTTCCGAATACTGAAGCTGCATGATCTGATCTGTTTTTTTCTGATCTACAGAATATACCATCCCGGATCCGTTTTCATCTGCTCCGTATACAAGCCCGCCACACTCATAGCCCAATTCATTGAAGAAAATGATACCGGCATTTCTTTCTCTTGGTTCCATACTTTTATTATTGACCATTCCGGGATGCTGGCGTTTCTGGTTGCTGAGTACCATTTTCAGCTTCCCGTCTTTTTCAACAATATTGATCCGTTCCACATCTATTTCTTCAAAGCGTTGTTTTGAATTCTGATCCTTAAATGCCAGAAAGAAAAATAGGATACATACTATAGTGAGAGATACTGCATAAATTTTAAGGATACGCACTTCTCTGATTAATTTTTCCATATTAAAAGTGTTTGGTTGGTATGAATAATTATTTATCAGAAGCAGCATTGATCATCTTTGAAATATCGTCAGGCGTAAAGTTTCCTTTAACATCTACAAAGACCAGATCTTTAGCTGAGTTGACCGTAATCAGCATATTCTTAATGGCATCACCGTTTTGTTTTACCCGGATATTTACATTATCGCCGTCATGTTTGATGGTGGCCCATTCTTCATAATTATTCCGGTTCAGGTAATCAGCATAGTCTTTCAGCATTGAACTGCTGCCATTTTCAACCGTCATCACCTTTATCTTGGAAATCTTTTTAACCAGGTTGATTACGTCTTCATTTTCACCATCTTCTCTCAATGCTTTTTTAATGTAAGGCTTGGCAAGAAACATAGGAACATTCACACTTAGAAACCGGGCTCCTTCAAAATCATAATCTTTATCTTTAAAGAAAGCCATATTCGGTTTTCCGGATACTGCACATGACTGAAGCATGATGATAGCCAGAATAGCACAAAAAATGTTTTTAAGAGTTTTCATGGTTTTAGTTCTTTATTTAACTTGTCTGAAACTGCCTCCGGAAACTTTATCAACCTTAACATCCAGCTCAGGATTTCCTTTTAATCTTACTGCAGCCCCAGAAGAAGCTCTTACCTTTAGTTTATCTGTAACAAACAGGGAAAGGCTTGCTCCTGATGTGGATTCTGCTGTAGCGGTACCAATTTTAAGATCATCAGCCTTACAGGAAGCACCACTGCTAATATCAATGGTAGCAGATCCTGCCTCACCAGATAAAACAGCACTTGCTCCACTTGAAGTGTCCAATGCTAATTTTGGGGTGTTAATATCCACACTCGCACTGGCTCCAGAATTAACATCTATATTGGCTGTTTCTCTGGCATTAAATTTACCTTTAATAACCCCACCCGATGACCCATTAATCTTTAATTTGTTTTCTGTTACAAGATTAACCGCTGTAAAAATAGCTCCGGTAGAAGTCGTTATTTCATTAATATGGGGCGCAGATACGTTGACGTTAAGATTTTTAAATCTCAGGTTTCGTACTCCTTTGTTATCTACATAAATCCTTAGAACTCCGTCTTCAACTTTGGTGATGACGTATTGGAGCTTATCTGCATCAGCAAGCACTTTTACACTTCTTGTATTTTCCTGCTTATAAATTACGTTTACTCCCAGACTGGCATCAATTTTAGAGAATTCTCCAACATTTCTGCTGTCACCATTAAGGTAAGACGAGGCATTGTCTGAAGCAAAAGAGTTTTTTGTAGAAGATTGTGAAGAACTTACGGTTGTTTCGCTGGAATTGATGATTTTATTCACATCAGACAATTTCATTTTACCGTTGAGAATAAAAATAATATTCTCTTCTTTGGAATCTACGTTGAAGACCAGATTTTCCAGATAATTGTCTTTTTCAGTTTCAGCCAGGAATTTCATAGAAACACCATCACTGTTCATAGACATCAGCTCATTGAATTTAAGGCTGTTTAATGCCCTGTTTACTTTATTGGTCTGCTGTTCATTCAGTTTGATATGTTCCAGGTTTTCATCTTTCAGATGATCAGGAAATGTAATTTTAGGAATAATCAGGAGCTTAAGGCCGTCTACCTCATTCAGAATGGGTTTGATCTTGCCAACATATTCGTCGTTAATATCAAGGGTATTCAGTAATTTGAACATGGGTTTCTTAATATTGATGGACGTTACACCACCGCTCTTCTCAAAATTCTGGAAAAGCTGGTTGAGCTGTTCAGTCTGTGCGGAAAAAGTCACAAAACTGCTTAAAAAAATGGTTAATATATATAATATCTTTTTCATGGGATTGATTGGGGTTTAGTATTCATTGTCAATGCTTTCATTTTTCTGGGAAGTGGCTACTGTTTTTTTAAACTCATTTCCCAATTTCATAAAGGAATATTTAGCAACATCTATTGCTTCTTTTTCACTGGTGATTCTTTTTCCGTTGACAATCACGTAGGAATCATCATATTGTGTAGAATCATTTACATCTTCAGCTTTTTGGACGGTAGAATTGCTTACATACCTTGGTTTTGATTCCTTTTTCAGGCGTCCTCTTTTTGGAAGGATCTCATCCATAACATCTTTCTCTGCCACTGGATTATCCTGAAAAATAGAATCTTTTTTAGCTCCGGAAATAGAATCTGTATGGTTTACTGCTACCTGCTCCTGATGATCATTATTCTCTTCGATAAATCCTGATTTCTGTTTCAGCACCTCATCTTTCACCAGCTTTTCTTTATCCTGAACACTGGAATTCAATCCGTTAAAGACAAAACCAATGCTGAGCAGGATAAGCAGTCCGGCAGCCAGCCAGCCCCATTTCGGAAAAGAAGGTTTCTTCTCCAGCGGAATGACCGGAGCTTCTTTTGTTTCGGGAGTTCCTTCTTCTGTCTGCTGAAGGAAATCATCGAAACTCCAGTCCATTTTTTCTTCTTTTATTTCCCGGAAGATTTCGTCGTATTTATTTTGAAATTGATCTTTGCTCATAGCTCATCAGTTGTGAAATTTGTTCTTTTACTTTTTGCCTGGCACGCATAAGATTTACTCTTACCGCATTTTCTTCCATTTCCAGCATTTCGGAAATTTCGGATACCTCATATTCTTCTACGTCTTTCAGATGGATTACCATTTTCTGTTTTTCAGGAAGCTGATTGATAAAACCAACAATATACTCCTTCAGGTTATTAATATCCATGCTGTACAATTCTGATCTGTGAAGTTGCAAATCTGCAAATCCCAGCTTCACATCATGATGCTTTAGGCGGTTCAGGCACTCATTCCGTACAGATTTCAAAGCATAGGAGCGGAAATTTCCAAAATGCTCCAGTTCATCTTTTTTCTGCCAGAACTTCATCATCAGGTCCTGTACTACGTCTTCGGCCTCATCACTGCTCATCACGAATCTTTTCGCAAAACGATACATCTCGTCTTTGAGAATAAACACCGTATTCTTAAAAGTTTCTTGGGTCATGAGTTTTGTTTCTATAGGTAAGACAACTGCCTTTTTATTTTTATTACATCATAAAATAAAAAAAACTTCATTTTTTGAAGTTTTTATTTTTTATCGAGAAGTTGCCGGAGATAAATGATCTCAGCATCTTTATCTTTAAGCCTTTGCTCGTACTGTTCTATCAGTTTTTCAGGAAGTTGATTTTGATAAATAAAACCATTATTTCCTCCATGTACATTATCATAATGAAAAGAGAGTCCATCATTACTCAGGAAATCCAGAACGCTTACTTCTAAAACTTTTGCAATATCCTCTACCTGAGAAAAAGCGGGCTTACTCTTATCATTTTCAAAATTAGAATAAGTCTTCTGAGAAACATTCAGCACCTCTGCCAGATATTCCTGAGTTAAATTTTTGCTGATCCTTGCCTTTTTCAGTTTTTCTCCTAGAGTCATAACACAATGTATTTTTACCAAAATTACATATTTTTTCCTTTAGAAAAATAATACGGAAATCAGTAATTTCTAACTATATTTTATTTATGTTTATTTCATAAGTTTGTGAGGTAATAAAAAAACAATTATATTTAGTTCACTAAAATTCAAATGTGTATGAGAAAAAAATTAAATCTAAAAAGATTGCTCCTTGTTCTTGGCAGCATTCTTTATCTGTTCATGTTCCCGTGAAGATCTTCTTCAGCAGGAAAATCCAAAAGAAACTGCATCTGTTTCTTCAGCCAAATATGCTTCCCGAAGTTTATGGAAAGAAGATGATGTATATATCGGGAAAGTACAGAAGGTTTTCCTGAAGCATGCCAATCTGGAACGCTTTAATACGGCATATGGTGAACTATACTGGAATTATGCGATGAGCTTTGGCCAGTTTGGTGAAAAATATCTGCTGGTTCCTATTGTGAAAAAAGATAAGGTTGTCCTTTTGATGGAAGCGGTAAGAAAAGGGGACAGGCTATATTTCTATGAAAAGAACGATACGGATCTTTTGACCTTCTTCCAGCACGTATTATATTCCAACATCATTAGCCACAGCGAAGTAATAGATGGTAATCAGGTTGCTGCTAAAGCAAAATATGTATGCTCTACAAGAACTATCGTGATAGGCTGCCTGAATGGACAAACAGACTGCGAACCGGTAAGCTATTCTCACATGGTTTGCGAATGGCAAGAAGACAGCGGCGGAGGTGTTCCACCTAAAAGCTTTCCTCCATTGGGAGATCCGTTTGGAGGTGGTGGGGGAGGTGGTGGTAGTGATGGATATGAATATCCTGACCCACCGGATCAAGATCTTTGCGGTAAAGTAAAAGCTCAAAATAATGACTCTAACTTTAAAGCTAAAACAGAATATCTAAAATCAAAGACAAGTAATTCTTATGAAAGCGGCTTCAGAGTTGGAAATCCAGCACCTGGATCTGGACAAACAGGAGCACAATACCAAGAATTAAGTAATAAACCTGGAACTACAGATCTTGATTTCAAAATTTTCAATACTACTTATGGAGTCATGCACTCTCATTACGATGGTTTAATACCAATATTTTCTCCTGGTGACATTAATTTATTTATACAATTGCTTAAGAACGCCAAAGCGAATAATATACCTTTAAGTGAAGTTTTTTTATCTGTAGTTACCAGCCAGGGAACATATCAATTGAGAGGAGATGATGTTAATGTTGATGGTTTAAGCTTGTATTCTTCTGCTCAGATTGAAGCTTTAAATATAGAATATTCAAAAATGATAGGAAATCCTAATATTTCGACAGAAGGTTTACAGAAAGGTTTTTTGGAGTTTATGGAAAAAAATATGAATATTGATGGAGCTAAACTTTATGAAACAAATAGTGACGGAAGCAGTAAACAATTGCAAATCACTGGTGGAAATTTCACAACATCTAATTGTCCATAATTTAAAAATAAAAAAATGAAAAAAATATTAGCCATTTTATTAATAACAAGTCTAAACTCTATTTCTGCACAACAAGTTTTTCCAATAAACACTCCAAAAATTAATATTCCTAATGGAGCTTATTATAAAGATTTAGAAGGAGAACTTAATCCTTATATTGGAATCTGGAAAGGAACTTGGGAAGGAAAAACTTTATATCTACAGTTGAAGAAAATCAAAGACAGATCTACAGCAAATGACGGAAGCTACTATGACTCTGATCAAATAGTAGGTGAACGTAAAATAATATCTTCAAATGGTGCTATAGAAGTTGACAGAATTACTAATTTTGATCAGAGCGCACCTGAATTTTATGGCATCTTCGGTCAATATAAAAATTTCGCGCAAAAGTACTTACTATTTCAACCTAAAGATATGTGTAACAAAACAGCCAATGTAAATATTTCTTTTACAGATGCTCAAAAAACACAAATGAACTTGAGTTTCCAATACAACCCTCTTGGAATAAACGAATCCTGCCAGTATTACAATCAAATTATGATAGAAGGAAAAGATTGGCCTTTCAATTTTCCTAAAAATATCACTCTAACAAAACAATAAGTTAAATTCAAAATAATTTCATCATAAACCTTGTTATTAGCAAGCCTTATGTTTAAAAAACCTCCGGAAAATACCGGAGGTTCTGTTTTTAATAGGTATCAAAAATATGCTTTAAAATAGCTTTGTCATCGTCTGTCAAAGGAACTTTTCTTCTGGCCATGGCTCTTTCAGCCACTTCATAAACTTTGTCCAGCCTGAACCTCTCATCATCTTTCAGTCCGCCCCATGAAAAGTTTTCTACAAGATTCGGCGGGAAGCCAGGTTTGAAGATATTAGAAGCCACTCCAATCACAGTTCCGGTATTTAATTGGGTATTAATAGCGGTTTTAGAATGATCTCCTACAATAAGTCCGGCAAACTGCAGCCCTGTATCTTCAAATGCTTTCGTACGATAGTTCCAGAGCTTCACCTGACTATAGTTGTTTTTAAGGTTGGAAGAATTAGTATCTGCCCCGAAATTACACCATTCCCCGATTACTGAGTTTCCTATAAAACCTTCATGGCCTTTACTTGAATAACCAAAGATAATAATGTTATTCACCTCACCACCCACTTTACAATGTGGTCCTATAGTAGTGGCACCGTAAATTTTAGATCCCAGATTGAATTTAGAATCCTCTCCCAATGCAATAGGACCGCGGAGATTACACCCTTCCATCACCTCAGCATTTTTCCCGATATAAATCTTTCCTGTTTTGGTATTTAACGTTGAAAATTCTATCTGGGCTCCTTCTTCAATAAAAAGATCTTTTTTATCTCCTAAAAAGCCGTTGGTTGAAGAAAGCTCTTGGGAAATTCGTCCTTTGGTAAGAAGATCAAAATCAAAATCGATGGCATGATGGTTATAGGTAAAAAGGTCGGCTGGTCTTTTGAAAAAAATCAGTTCTTCTTTAATATCTGTCATTTTTTCAATCTGGTTCAAAGAAAATCCTTTCATATTAATTCTGGCAGCGACTAATTCATCTTCATACACCAGAGCTTCCCCCTGCTTGAGCTCTTTGATCTGCTGAATCACGGTTTCAGTCGGCAAGAAATTGGTAACAAGGAAAAGGCTTTCATTATCTTCCGGCTCTTTGAATTTATGCTGAAGGTAGGTTTCTGTAAAGTAGGAAACTTCGGTATTTTCGAGGATCTTTTGCCATCTTTCAGAAAAAGTAAGGATACCACACCGCATGGCAGCAATGGGACGGGTAAAGGTAAGCGGAAGAAAATCTTCCCAGTATTGCGCGTCTGAAAATACTAATTGCATTGTTTGGATGTTAAAAGTTAGTGATCAGAAGCAAGTACTGAAAGATGCCGGATACATTTTGTATTTCGGGACCAATATTCAGTTTCTACTTCTGCCAAAGCAAAAATACGAAAACACAGGAATATAAAATGTTTTATATCATTGAGTTTATCCGTGATGTTATAGGTTTTGGCTAAAGCCAATGAATTTTTATTTATTTTTTTTAACAGGCTAAAGCCTTTTCCAATTGAATATCTTCAGCCTTATTCATATTTGTAGGTTTTACAAAAAAGATCGGCTTTTATCCACAAAAAAAGTCTCCCAAAACTGGAAGACTTTACTATTTTTAGATTCAAAAAATTACTTAGCGAATTTTTTGTATTTGTTCATGAACTTATCAACTCTACCTGCAGTGTCAACTAACTTCACTTTACCAGTGTAGAAAGGGTGAGAAGTTGAAGAGATTTCCATCTTGATTAGAGGATACTCCTGTCCTTCGTACTCGATAGTGTCTTTTGTTTCTGCAGTGGACTTGCAAAGAAACACCTCGTCGTTACTCATATCTTTGAAAACAACAAGTCTATAATTTTCTGGGTGAATTCCGTTTTTCATAATACAATTTTTAAAAAAATTAAAGTTTGCTTTCGAAATAGTAATGGATATTTCTCTGCTAATTTTAGGTTGCAAAAGTACAATATTTTTTCTAAATTCCAAATACCCTATTCATTTTTTTTTCTTGATAAGAAATTCAAAGTATTTTCGTTAAATTTGGAATCTATTTAAACTTTAATTTCGATGAAATTCAAATTATTACTGGCTTTTTCTTTCTGGATGCTTCTAGTAACGGTATCATGTAATAAAGACGATATTACGTTTGATGCTCCTTCACAGCTGTTAAGTTTTTCAAAAGACACGGTATTCTGTGATACGGTTTACCATCAGGTGCGTTCTGAAACCTATGCTGTAAAAGTATATAATAATGAAGATAAAGACGTTCTGATCCCAAGAATTAATCTGGAGAAAGGGGCTTCGTCTTTATACAGAATCAATGTAGACGGAAAACCGGGATATGATTTTAAAGATGTTCCGTTGAGAAAGAAAGACAGTATGTATATATTTGTCGAAATTGCTCCCGAGGCTACGGGGCCGGAAGCTATTGCTGAAGACAAAATTGTTTTCAACAGTGGTGCCGGGCAGCAGCATGTCACTTTATTTTCAGTTGTTCAGGATGCTGAATTTTTCATCCAGACTCCTACCAACCCTAATGTCATTTCCAATCATACAACCTGGAATAATAATAAAGCGAAGATCATCTATGGTGATCTGACAATTGATCCCAATATCACTCTGGATATCCAGGCCGGAACAAAAGTTTATTTCCATAAGAACAGTGGAATGAAAGTTTCAGCAGGAGCCTCTCTGAATATCAACGGGGCACTAAACAATGAAGTTATCCTTCGTGGTGACAGAAATGATCCGTATTATGATACCATTCCTAAAAACTGGAACTCTATCAGAATGGAAGCTACGGCCAATCTTAATATGAATTTTGCAAGACTTTTCGGAGGGACAAGAGGAATCGATATGAAACAGGCCAATGCCAATATCAGCAATTCCTTTATTCACACCTTTCTTGAATACGGAATTTATGCTGTAGGTTCTACCGTAAATGCAAAAAACCTGGTGATGAACAATTGTGGAGAATCCTGCATCGGAATTTTCAGAGGGGGAAACCACAGCTATATTCATTCTACGATTGCCAATTATTCTAAAACCATGGGCAGTTTCAACAGGCTTGGAATCTTTGCTACCAATGAATGGAAGAATGCTTCCGGACAAATGGAGCAGGGAGCGCTTCAGCGTCTTGATATCAAAAACTCTATTATTTTTTCAGACCGAGATAATTCCGTTAATTTTGAACCAACTCCCGGGCAGCAGTTTGAATACCTGCTTCAGAACACATCCATAAAATATTCCGGAGTATCAGAAGCCGGTTTCGCGTTTGATAATAATATGAATGTGGTGCAGAGCTTTAAAAATGAAGATCCTCAGTTCCTGAATTATTTTGCAGCAAAAATGAATCTGCGCGTTAAGCCTGCTTCTCCGGCAAGAGGAAAAGGAAATACCACCGTGGCAGGAACAGTACCACTCGACATTGTGAATGTATCAAGAACAACCAACCCTACTTTAGGAGCTTATCAATAATGGAAATTACACAGCTGCAGCAGCAGGTAGATGAATGGATCAAAACCATCGGGGTCCGTTATTTTAATGAACTGACCAATATGGCTATGCTTACCGAAGAAGTAGGCGAAGTCGCAAGGATCATTGCCAGAAGATATGGTGAACAGAGCGAAAAAGAAAGTGATAAAAGCAAAGATCTGGGAGAAGAACTTGCAGATGTACTGTTTGTTACTTTATGTTTAGCCAACCAAACCGGAGTGAATCTTCAGGAAGCTTTTGATAAAAAAATGAAGATCAAGACCGACCGGGATAAAGAAAGACATCAGAACAACGAGAAGCTGAAATAATATGAAGAGATCATTCAGATGATGAGCACAATCTGCCGCTTCTGGAGAAAAAAAAATTACGGTAAAGATGGCTTTCACCTCATTGAACTGTATGATCAGAACGGAAATTTATTCTGTTATGCCGATCAGGATGGGGTAAAATTTTATAAACAATGAAGCAACAATCAAAATGAAGTTAGAAAAATCAAAATTAATAGGAGATAAAACCATACAGATCAGCGGTTCGAAAAGTATTTCGAATCGTTTGTTGATTTTGGAAAGTTTATTTAAAAACATAAAAATCGGAAACCTTTCCAACTCGCAGGACACTCAGCTTTTAAAAAAGGCCTTATCTGAAAATACAGAAACAGTGGATATTCACCACGCCGGAACAGCCATGCGTTTCCTTACCTCTTATTATTCTATTATGGAAGGAAAGACTACAGTTCTTACCGGATCCAAGAGAATGAAAGAAAGACCGATCAAAAACCTGGTGAGCGCCCTCAAAGATCTGGGAGCAGAAATTGATTATTTAGAAAATGAAGGTTTCCCCCCATTAAAGATCACCGGAAAAAAGATCACTCAGAATAAAGTGAATGTTCCTGCTGACATTTCCAGCCAGTTCATCACTTCCCTTCTTCTGATTGCCGGGAAACTGGAAAACGGATTGGAAATTCATCTTGTCGGGCAGGTTACTTCAAGATCTTATATTGAAATGACCCTTGATATCCTGACAAGATTCGGAATCAAGAACAGCTTTGAAGGAAATACAATAAAGGTAGAACGTTTCGATGGAGAGGCAAAAACTGCTGACTATGAAGTGGAAAGCGACTGGAGCTCGGCTTCTTACTTCTACTCTATCTGTGCATTGGGAAGAAAAACCATCCATCTGAAAAGCTTCTACAAAGAATCTACTCAGGGAGATTCTGCTATTGCCGGAATTTATGAGAAATTTTTCGGAATTAAAACCATTTTTACCGAAGATGAACATAAAATCACCCTTCAGCCGGAACCCAATTTTACTTTCCCTGAAAAAATCGTTCTGGATATGAACAACTGTCCGGATATTGCACAAACCCTTTGTGTAACTGCTGCTGCTTTAAAAATCCCATTCGATATTTCCGGACTGGGAACTTTAAGAGTGAAGGAAACCGACAGACTTTTAGCTTTATACAATGAGCTGAAAAAACTGGGGACTGAGACGGAAATCACAGATCTGACAATCAAATCAGTCAGCTTCGGAGAACCGGAAGAAAACATTTCCATTAAAACGTATCAGGATCACAGAATGGCTATGAGTTTTGCCCCGTTCTGCCTGATCAAAGAACTGAATATTGAAGATGAAGAGGTGGTGGAAAAATCGTATCCGTTGTTCTGGGAAGACCTTGAAAGTGTAGTTACCCGTTAATTTAAAATTGAAAATACGGTCATTTGAAGTCATATTATTTCGAATTACCGTATTTTTATACATAATTCCAATCATGAAATACCTGATCTTATTCACATTGTTTCCTGCACTTCTTTGGGCACAATACTTACGGCCTAACGAAGAAATTGTCTATTCCTTTGAAACTAAAAACGGGAAGAAAATGACTTTGGTAAAGGATAAACAAAATGAGTATATCCAATACCGGTTTGGAAGTAAAAACAAGATTGAAATGGAATTTCCCGCGGAAAGAAACAAAGAAAGCTGGAAAAAATTCACTTATAATTCCTATTACAGAGGCGGAGGAAAGCAAAATGCCGGAATGGAACTTAATTATCTCTTATTTACCAACAACGACTACAGCTACAAACTTTACAGAACCTATCAGGCAGAAGACGAATCATTTTCTGCCGGAATCATCATTACAGACAGCAAAGGCAAGGAAACTGATATTGCCGGCAGCTATAAAACAGTGAAAGGACGTCTCAACAGCCTGGAAGATAACAAGCTGATCAAAAAAGAAGATTTCGGTCTATAACTTCAAACCCTGTCCATAATGAGAATCCCTTTCTTTACTGCCCTTCTGCTCAGTGTAAGTTTTCAGGCACAGAACCTGAAAGATTTCAATATCCCCAAAGGCTATCAGAAAATAACAGAGATTAAAGGAGATCTGGATAAAGACGGGAAAGATGAGACCGTATTTGTTTTCAATACCAATATAAAAAGTAATTCTAAGTTCGATGGCAATAACGGCGTTGTGAGAGTTCTGTATATTATAAAAAATAATAACGGAAAGCCTCAGATCTGGAAAGAGAACAAAACGCTTCTTTTTTCCAGTGGAACAGGATTCTATCCCAAGGACAATTCGCTGAACATTGAAATTAAAAACAATACTCTTATTGTGGAACAGCAGTTTTCTACCAATTCACGACACACTCAGACTTACCGCCATGTTTTCAGGTTCCAGAACGGAGATTTTTACCTCATCGGAGCCCATGATGAGTTTAATGATACCTGCGATTTTGAATTCCTGAATGAAATTAATTTCTCCACAGGCAAAGCCGTTATTGATAAGAAATATTCGTCCTGTGACGATGATGTCAAAATTCCTGATGATTACTATAAAGAATTTATCCATCCGTTTAAACCACTGATCAGGATGAATGATTTCAGAATTGGAGAAAATAAAATCAAAGTTCCCGACTCGGATGAGTATTTATACTTTTAGAATACCTGGCTGATTTCCATTTCAACCATTCCCTATCCCCCTTTAAATACAGAGACCTTCAGGTTATCCACATACTTATCCACAAAGTTATCCACATTAAAGAAATAGAATTTTATTAACCACAAGGATAAATAATAGCAGAGGATTTCCTGATTGGATCAACATATTTCATCACCCTTTATTTCCTTTAACCTTATCAAATTAGCTAAAAAAGATGCCAACCTATTATTGATAACCTTCAGACCTCCCTCTTCCATCTCCCAGCTTCCAAGCTCGATAAATCAAAAATTCTTATCCCGAACTAAGGTTAACTTTATACTTATCCACAGAGTTATCCACAACTGGAATAAACCATGAAATGAATTACTGTTTATCAATAGCCATACACATCAAAAACAATTAAACCGTCTGTAAATAGGGCAAATTGCTCATTTTTTAAAATACAATTTTTAATTTTAAAACGGATTTTATCCTTTAGCTTTATTCCCTCGACTGATATTTATCCACACAGTTATCCACAACTTCTTTATTTCCTGATTCCGTACGCTTCCATAATCTTATTAAAGATCTCCGTATTTTCGTATATACCGGTAAATTCCTTTGAATTGGATCCATAAGCAAACACACTGGAAGGAATAGCCGTATGATCATTCGTGCTGAAATTCCCGAATACCCAACCGTCTTTAAGACTTCCGTCAAGAAGGGTTAATCCTCCGGTTTCATGATCCCCGACAACAATCACCAGTGTTTCTTTATTTTCATCGGCAAACTTCATGGCTTTTCCCACTACTTGGTCAAAATCCAGTAATTCAGTCACCAACTGCTCCAGGTTGTTACTGTGCCCTCCTCCATCGGTTTGTGAAGCTTCTACCATCATGAAAAATCCTTTTCTATTATCCTTCAGGTCATTCAATACCATATCGAAAGCATCAGCCAGCCAGTTTCCTCTTCCTTCGGTTACTCTTTTTGAAGCCAGAGGATCTGCAATAATCATACGTCCGTTGATTTTATTGACCGATTTCAAATCATCATAAATCTCAACTGCAGCCTCTTTGAATTTCTGCCTGTATTCTATTGATAATCCAACAGATGGACCTCCAACTAAAATCTTAGTTTTAGAATTAATAAAATCCATCATAATATTTCCCGAGTTGTTTCTATTATCTGAATGAGCATAAAAATCCGCCGGTGTAGCATCTGTTATGTCTCCCGTAGAAATAAGTCCGGAAACCAACCCTTTTGCGGCAACAATATCAGGGATCTGAGCAAGTGCTTTCCCCATAGCATCTACTCCAACAAATGTATTTTTAGTTTTCACTCCCGTGGCAAAAGCTGTTGATCCCGGTGCCGAATCTGTGATATAAGCATTGTATGAACTGGTTTTGGACAGCCCGGTTGACTTCATATTAAAGACATTCAATTTTCCTTTATTGGCTGTAAATGCAGCATAATATTGGGAAAGAGAAGTTCCGTCCGGAATCAGAAGAATAACGTTTTTCACTTTTTTACTGATTCCGTCTGATTTATAGGAAGGAGTATACACAGGATAGTCTTTTGTATTCTTATAAAAATTCTTTGGGGCAGCATTCAGAAATTTCTTAAGATCAGGAATATGATCAGTATTGATAAAATCCACATTGCTGTTCATAAGATTTACCCAGGCATTCGGGAAATCCGGAGCTCCGTAAAAACGGATCTGCTTCTGTTGACGATGTGCCTTTTCTACCGCATCTTTTATTTTCTCCGTTTCCTCATCCCGGGGAATTCCTTTTCCATTCCATTGTATCAGATCTTTCAAATCTGCACTGAATATTCCTATCCTTTTCAATTGGTCCTCCCTATAGCTTTTATCAAGGTCACCATCAAAATAAAGATAATCCGGATAACTTTTAAAATCTTCAGGCTGCGGCCTTCCTCCTGTTATCACAATTTTAATTCCAGGACAGCTGGTAATCTCAGGATATTTTTTTAAGCTGGCCGTCAATATTTTCAAAGTCGTTTTATAATCGTTTTTAATATCAATCAGGAGCTGGAGCTTTTTATCAGCTTCAGGATAAATATTTCCTTTATTCTGTTTGATCTGTTTTGAAATGTTATTCAGATAAAGTGTCTCCAACGTTCTTTCCGGAGACAGCTCTTTTTCGGTATGCGCTACCAGAAGTTTTCCTTTCACAGGAAAAACGTCCGCTTCTATTGACCCGAATCCTGCATAATAGGCTTCCCAAAACGGGATTTCCTGTAAATAATCATTATTAGAGTGGGCATTATTTACATGGTATCTCAGGTAATTTTGTGCCTGGTTTTTTGAAAAAATGGCCAGCATCAGGAAAATGCTGATCTTTTTTGAAAGCTTTATCACAGAGGTCATCATGTTCAAGAAATTTATTTTTAATAATAGAATGTGCAAAAATAGAACAGTACGTTCTCCGGTGGGTTAAGGTATTTTTATGTTTTCATTAAAAAACAGTACCCGTCATTACTAAAATTCATGTTTACATTATAATAAATAGCAGATTCACTTTTCTTTTTTTACATTTGCTGGAAATACGGTTCAGGATTCTGAGAAAGATCAGGAACCGGAAAAGAATCAATACAAGTCTAAAATTCATATATCAATAAATGACCATCATCATCACAGGAACCTCATCAGGAATCGGTTTCGTACTGGCAGAATATTTTGGAAAAAAAGGCCATAAAGTATACGGTTTAAGCCGAAAGCATACAGAAAGCCAGTATTTCAGGTCTATCCCTACAGATGTTACCGATAATAATGCCGTACAAAGTGCCATTGAAGAAGTTCTGAAAACGGAATCCAGGATTGATGTTCTGATCAATAATGCAGGAATGGGAATGGTAGGAGCTGTAGAAGATTCTACGAAAGAAGATATTTTAAAACTTTTTAACCTGAATCTTGTGGGTGCTGTTCAGATGATGAGTGCTGTTCTTCCTGCAATGCGTAAACATCAATTCGGAAAAATCATTAATGTTTCAAGCATCGGAAGCGAAATGGGACTTCCTTTCCGTGGTTTTTATTCTGCTTCAAAATCTGCTCTGGACAAAGTAACAGAAGCCATAAGGTATGAAGTATATCCCTGGAATATCGATGTATGTTCTTTACATTTAGGGGACATCAAAACCAATATTGCAGAAAACCGGGTAAAAACGAAAGTTTCTGAACCTTATAAAAATATTTTCAATAAAGTATATGCCTTGATGAACGCTCATGTAGGTGAAGGAACAGAACCTTTGGAAGTAGCCGCTTATGTTGAAAACCTGTTGGGGAAAAAGAAATGGAAAGCCCATTATTATTTTGGTAAGTTCGGACAGAAGATCGGAGTTCCTTTAAAGTGGATTCTTCCACAGGGAACCTATGAAAATCTGATGAAAAAATATAATAAACTGGACTAATTTCAGTTTAAATATACGGTATCAGCCATGAAGAATATTATTTTTTTACTGCTTTCATCATTTGTCTTTGGCCAGAAAGCCACCTTATTTCCTGCAAAAAAAGGAGATCAATGGGGTTTTGTTGATCAGAATAATAAATTGGTGATTGCACCCCAATATGATCTTGCCTATCCTTTTAAAGAATATAAAGTATACAATCCTCAGAGCAAGAACTATACTCATGTGATGTCTGCCCATGTCCGCCTCAATAACCAATCTAAATGTATTGCAGAAAACAATACTGAAATAGACTGTAAAAAGCTTGAAGATCCTTCAGAGGTGACGGATGATTTTACGTCAGCTACAGAAACGGAAGTAAAAACAATGGAGAGAAAAGCCGAAAATGAAAAGCAGGACATCATTAGCCAGCTTCCTAAAGATATCCAGGAACAATATGAGAGAATTGATGTTTTTGCAAAATCAACACCTCTGTTTCTGGTAAAAAAGAATGGTAAAAGCGGAATCATCAACAATACCGGAAAATTAATAATCCCTGCTGATTACGATTATATTGAAGCACATGGTTATGAGACATCACCAGGTAAATTTGAACCCTATATCATCGCCGGGCCATATACCAGCACCGGAGTACATCAGTACTTTACTAAAGATGGCAAAATATTTTTAGAAAATTATCAGCGCTATTCCTCAATTCATCAGTTTGGAAAATTAACCATTGTTGCTGATAAAAATGGCAAGAGGAAAATATACAACTTGCCTGCCCGAAAGTACATCAATGATAAAACATATGATAAATTTTCCTGGTTTACAGATGGAATGATGCTGGTTGGAAGAGACGGAAAAGAGTTCTACATTGATGAATCCGGAAAAGAATATATAGCAAAGTAAAAATCATTATTTGATCCGTTTATTCACCATATTGCTTTTCTTATTCTGCACTTTCTTTAAAGCGCAGACCAAACAGTACTGGCTTATTGATACGGAAACCAATATCCGGAAAAAGGTAAAAGATTCTGCATCTGCGGTAAAGTTTCTGGACTCTCTTTCACAGAATAATTATTTCTTTACCCAGCTGAAAGAGGTAAAAGTAAAAGGCGACAGTACGGAAATCTTCTTTGATAAAGGAAAAAACTACAACGAAACCTATGTGGACCTTTCGGATGTGATTGTTGATAAACTGAAAATTCAGAAGGATTTTTTTACTAAAAATTTAGATTCTACCAAGAAAAGCATTAATAAAAAATATATTGATGACGGTTATTCTTTTAGCCGGATCAAATCAAAATATAAAGGCCAGAAAAACGGGTATCCCGTCATTGAGCTTGATATTAACAAAAATGATAAGCGAACCATTGACGGTTTTGTGGTAAAAGGCTACGAAAGAGTTCCTAAAAGGTTTATGAAAAATATTGAAAAGGAATTCAAAGGAAAAACCTACGACGATAAAAACCTTCTGGCCATCAGCAAAAATTTCCAGAGCCATGCTTTCGTTACGCTGGAACGGCCACCTCAAACTTTGTTTACGAAAGATTCCACGAATATTTATTTATTCATGGAAAAGAAAAAGACCAATACTTTTGACGGGGTCATCGGTTTCGGAAATGATAAAACGGAAAAGTTTACCCTGAACGGAACTTTGAATGTAAATTTCAGGAATATGTTCAACGGTTTTGAAACCGTCAACCTTTACTGGCAGAGAAACCCTGATAAAGGGCAGACTTTTGATCTTCAGGCCGATATTCCTTATCTTCTTAAATCGAATGTGGGTATGAATCTGAAAGTCAATATTTTCAGACAAGACTCTACTTTTGCCAATGTAAAGTTCCTTCCTGCTTTTTATTATAACATCAATAACCGTAATAAAATCGGGCTCAGAGGAACTCTGGAAACATCGAGCATTATTGATACGCTGTATGTTCAGGGAAAAGATTACAACAAAAAAGGGATCGGGATCTGGTTTGAAATGACGGAACCTACAGATATTGATCTTTTCCTTTATAAAACAAGAATCAATGCCGGTTATGACTACCTGACCACAACGTATACGAAAGATAATATCAAAGCCAATCAGAACCAATTCTATTTCTTCGGAGAGCATAATTATCATATTTCCGGAAACCACTTCCTCAACATCAAAGCGGAAGGTGCCATGATGGATTCTAAAATAGAGTTCTCCGCCAACGAATTATACCGTTTCGGAGGCTGGAATTCCATGCGGGGATTCAATGAAAAATCTCTCGCTGCCGATTTCTATTATTACGGAGGGCTGGAATACCGCTATCTGATAGGCAGCCAGGCATTTTTTGATCTTTTTGGACAGTACGGTCAGCTCAATAATAAATCGCTCAACGTCAAGCCGAAGCTCTACAGTGTCGGGCTCGGGTTTAATTTCTTTATTCCGATCGGGCTGATGAGTTTCCAGCTTTCCAATGGTAATGAGTTTGGAAATCCTTTTAAATTCAATGATATTAAAATCCATTGGGGAATTCTGAGCAGATTCTAAAAGGGGAATATTAAACTTTTCTTACAGGACAAGTATAAAATAAGTTTGTTTAAACTTAACTACAAAAGTTATTTTTACAGATGACATGATATCATAAAAGTTCTCTAAAGAATAAAAATCACTAAAGTGTTTAAAATAAAACTTTTGTGACTTTTGACTACGTCGAACCTTCGGTTTTTGGTTTAATAAAAAGTATAAACAGCTTCATCAATAAATAATATAATAAAGCAAAAACTGCTATATAAAAGGAAAATTTCGTTTTATCAAAATGTTAATTATAACTGTTAAAAAATATTAAAATCATATTTTTATTTTAATATGGACGTAAAATTCAGGTAATACTGCCGGGCTAAATTTGCCCTCAAAAAAATGAAGAAGACTCTAGCTTCCTTTGCAGTTTTTTTACTTCCCCTTTATCTTACTGCCCAAGAAATTAACATTTCCGGAAATGTAAAATCCGAGAACGGCTCCCAAATCTCCGGAGTCAGCGTCACCGACAAAAACACCGGAAAGACCGCAATTACCGATGAAAATGGAAATTTTACGATTTCAGCCAACCCGAAAGACATCCTTGAGTTTTATGCTCCTGATTTTTCACTTTTCACCGTAGAGGTTTCTTCCAAGAGAGAATATTCCGTGGTATTGAGAAAACCACAGGAAAAACAGATTGAAGGTGTTGTAATAACCGCTTTGGGAATTGCCAAAAAGAAAGAAAAGATTGGCTATGCCACTCAGGAAGTCGGTACGAAACAGTTTGAAACCATTACCACACCAAGCATTGGTAATTTATTTTCCGGACAGGTTGCCGGACTGAACGTTTCCAATCCCACAGGAATGCAGCAGGCTCCCCAATTTACGTTGAGAGGAAACTCAAATCTGGTTTTTGTGATTGATGGAGTAATTGTAGAGAAAGAGGTTTTCCAGAATTTAGATCCAAACAATATTGAAAACATCAACGTTCTGAAAGGAGCAACAGCCTCCGCTTTATATGGTTCCAGAGGAAGATACGGAGCAGTTCTGATCACCACAAAATCAGCGAAAAAGAAAGGCTTCTCTGTTGAATTCTCCCAGAACACCATGGTTACGGGAGGTTTTACCAATCTTCCCAGAACCCAGACCGAATATGGAAACGGCTCTCACGGAAAATATGAATTCTGGGACGGAGCAGACGGAGGAGTTAATGACGGAGACATGATCTGGGGGCCAAAATTCACACCCGGTCTGAAAATCGCCCAGTGGAACAGCCCGATCCGGGATAAGGTAACGGGTCAGGTCATTCCATGGTATGGTGCAGTAAACGGCACACAATATAATGATAAATCAAGATATGAAAGAGTTCCGATCGACTGGCAGTATCATGATAATTTAAGCACATTCCTGAAACCGGCAGTCATCAATAACAACAGTTTCTCTGTAAGTTATAAAAATAATAAAGATATCTACCGTCTTTCCGGGAATTTCATGAATTATGATGACCGGATTCCCAATTCATACCTACAGCGTTACGGAGTCAATTTCTCTTCGGAAAATCATTTGGGAGAAAAACTGATCTTTGATACTAAGCTTAATTTCAATCAGACCTTTACCCCGAATATTCCCAATTACAATTACAACCCAAGCGGGCATATGTACACCATCCTGATCTGGATGGGAGCCGATGTAGACGGAAGGGACCTTAAAAATCACATGTGGATTCCGGGAAAAGAAGGAACGGCACAGGCCAACTGGAATTATGCATGGTACAATAATCCATGGTTTGGAGCTGAATATTATAAAAATAAAAACCGAACCAACGTTATTAATGCACAAACCGGCCTTGAGTATAAAGCCACTCAGGATTTCTCAGTAAAAGGTAAAATATCTATTGTAGAAAATCACAATAAGCAGGAAATATCAAGTCCGTATTCCTATTTCAACTACGATGCTCCTAGAAGCGGTGGATATATTCTGAACGACTCTAAAACATGGAATCTCAACTATGATGTACTGGCCACTTACAAGAAGAAAATATCTGACAATTTCGATTTTACAGTAAATGCAGGAGCCTCGACGTTTTACTACAAAAATGATATCGACAACGCATCGACAGACGGACTGAAAATTCCTGAACGTTATACGCTGAAAAACTCCATCGGAGCTTTAAAATATTACGACTACCTAAAAGAAAAGCTGATCTACAGTGCATATTCAACGATTGATATCGGATTATACAATGCTTTTTTCGTGAATATTTCAGGACGTAACGACTGGTCTTCCACCCTTCCGAAAGCCAACAGATCTTACTTCTATCCTTCTGCATCGGTAAGTGCCGTTATTTCCAACCTGTTCACGATGCCGAAAGCCGTGAATATGCTGAAACTTTCCGCTTCATGGGCAAAAGTAGCCTACGACTTCCAGCCCTATTCTATCAGGAATTATTATCTGAACAATAAAGGAATTACATTCAATGGAAATCCTACCAATTACTATCCTACCATCCTAAATGTTGAAAATTCTTTGAAACCGGAACAGACCAAGTCTTATGAACTGGGATTAAGCGCAGGTTTATTCAACAACCGAGTTACATTGGATGCCACGTATTTCAGAACACTGGATTACAATAACATTCTTGAATTCCCGACAGCACAATCGTCGGGATTTACGTCACAATATGTAAACGGGAATGAGTATACGACCAAAGGTTTTGAGATTTCACTAGGATTGGTTCCAATAAAAACAGCCAATTTCACATGGAGATCTTTAATCAACTGGAGTACTTATGAGCAAAAGCTGACTTCTATTTACGACAATATGCCGAACTACAACAACATCAAACTCGGCGAAAGAATGGACAGCTTCTACGATTATACCTGGCAGAAATCACCGGACGGAAAAGTTATTCTGAATGCCAATACAGGAATGCCTACCAGAGCCAATACTCCAAGCAATTTAGGTCATTTCAACCCGGATTGGACCTTCGGCTTCAACAATACCTTCAAATATAAAAAGCTTTCTTTAAATATTGGGATCGACGGAAGTATTGGCGGAGTGATGAGATCTCAGGTTGTAGAAAAAATGTGGTGGGGAGGAAAGCATCCGAATTCTACCGCATACAGAGATCTTGAATATGCTAATCCGGGAACGTATTATTTTGTGCCGGATGGTGTTAATTACAATGCAGCTACAGGAACATACACACCGCATACCAAACCGATAAGCTTCCAGGACTGGGCACAGAATTATCCGTACCAGGCAAGGGTTACGGAGGATGAAAGTAAATTATTCGCCAATGTTTTTGACCGGACTTTCATCAAACTGAGATCGGTTATTTTAGAATATGATTTCTCTTCCCTTCTTAATCCTAAAGGAATGGTGAAGAATTTAACGGTGAATGTTTCAGCGTATAACCTGGCGATGTGGAAAAAGTCTAAAAACCTTTACTCGGATCCGGATTTCCAGCTTAAAGCCAAAGACTCCAATGATATTCAGGACCCTTCCAGCAGATGGTTCGGAATCGGGTTTAATCTTAAATTTTAATTCAACAACACTTCAGTACAATGAAAAATAATATAATTCTCAATTTAACAAAGCTGAAAAGTGCTGCTATAAAATCATTATTTGCAGCAGGAATTCTCATGATGGCTTCATGTGAATCCAGTCTTGATACCATCAATGAAAACCCTAACGACCAGTCCAGCGTAGACCCGAAAGTCCTTTTAACCTATGTATCTATGAATACTTTTCAGGTAAACGGTGAGAATATGTACGCTTCAAGAATGATGATCGGGACAGACGGTGAAAATACCTATCAGTATATGAAATGGAATGAAGCTTCTTTTGAAGTGTACACCAAAGCTCTTTTGAACACCACAAAAATGATGCAGGAAGCAGAAAAAACCGGCAATAAAAATTATCTCGCAATTGGTAAATTCTACAGAGCCTATCATTTCTTTAATTTAAGCATGAAATTAGGAAGTATTCCTTATTCTGAAGCAGTAAAAGGAGAATCTAAAATTATCCAGCCGAAATATGACAGCCAGGAAGCAGTGATGGCAGGTATTCTTACAGAACTGAAAGAAGCCAACGACCTTATTAATTCTACAGACAAGATTGAAGGTGATATTATCTACAACGGTGATGCCTCCAAATGGAAAAAGCTGATCAATTCATTCCGATTGAAAATCTTGATAACCCTATCTAAAAAGACCACTCTGGGAAGCTACAATGTGGCCGGAGAATTTGCTTCTATAGCAGGCAACCAGCCTCTGATGACATCTATCGGAGATAATGGTGAACTGAAATTTGTAGATGCCGCAGACAGCCGCTACACCATGTTCAACAACAGCGGTTATGGATCGAGTTTATATATGGCTGATTATTTCATTAATATGTTCAAAGACAGACATGATCCGAGGCTTTTCACATTTGCCGCGCAGACTACCGCAGCTAAGGAAGCCGCAAAACCTATTACAGATTTTACGGGATATAACGGAGGAAATCCTACTTCTCCTTATTCTGACAATGCAGCTCTGATCACCGCAAAAAACATATCAAAAGTGAACGACCGTTTTTATAAGGATGCTACGAATGAGCCATCTTCGGTATTAAGCTATTCGGAACTGGAGTTTATTTTAGCAGAGGCAACAGCCCGCGGATGGATTTCCGGATCAGCAAAAACCCATTATGATAACGCCATCAAGGCTAGTTTCAACTTTTATCAGACGTATGTGAAAAACCCGAATCAGTATTTTGCAGGATTCGATGTCAATCAGTATCTGGCTTCATCCATGGTGGTTTATAATGATTCTGATCCACTGCAAAACCGTATAGAAAAGATCATGACTCAGAAATATATGACGATGTTCCATCAGGCTCAATGGACTTCCTATTACGATTATCTGAGAACAGGATTTCCGAATTATCCTTTGCAGACCGGAGTTTCGGCACCGTTCAGATTCAGGTATCCACAATCAGAGTATAATTACAACAGCACTAATCTGAAGGCAGCTCTTAATGCACAATACGGAGGAAGCGACAATATTAATTCTAAACCCTGGTGGCTTCAGTAAAGGATTGAATGCCAGAGAAGGATACAGAAAGATTCGTATGGTAATCTCCAGAGATTACTTACAATAATATGATCCCGAATTCAGGTCAAATAATTTATAAAAATCAGGAAACCGCAGGAAAATCCTATTAACTTGCGGTTTCTTTCTATTACGACAGATTATGAACAGAAGAGAATTTTTAGAAAAATCAAGTCTTTTGCTGGCAGGATTAGGAACTTCAAGCGTTCTGCACCCTTCCATTTTAAAAGCCCTTACCATTGAACCTGCTGCCCAATCTACTTTTTATGATGCGGAACACGTGGTGATCCTGATGCAGGAAAACCGTTCCTTTGATCATGCTTTCGGAGCACTTAAAGGAGTAAGAGGCTTTTTAGACAAAAGAGCTTTCATAAAAGAGGATGGCCATTCTGTATTTTTTCAGAAAGGAAATTCCGGAAAATATGCCTCGCCTGCACGGCTGGATCTTAGAAATACAAAATCCACATGGATGAGTTCATTGCCCCATTCATGGTCTGACCAGCAGAAAGCTTTAAACAAGGGAAAATATGATCAATGGCTGCAGGCAAAAGCTTCAGGCAATAAAGATTATAAAGATATTCCGCTTACTTTAGGTTATTATAACCGGGAAGATCTTCCGTTTTATTACCAGCTTGCCGATGCATTTACGATCTTCGATCAATATTTCTGCTCTTCTCTTACGGGAACTACTCCAAACAGGCTTTTCCTTTGGTCCGGAACACTTCGTGAGCAGCAAAATGGCAAAGTAAAGGCTAATGTTTACAATGAAAATATCGATTATGATAAAGCAAGACAGGCCCGCTGGAAAAGCTTTCCTGAAATTTTGGAGGAACAGGATGTTTCCTGGAGGATCTATCAGAATGAAATCAGTCTTCCGAAAGGAATGTCCGGTGAACAGGAGGCCTGGTTAAGCAACTTTACAGATAATCCTATTGAATGGTTTTCCAGTTTCAATGTAAAATTCTCCAAAGGCTACCATCAGCATATTCCTAAAATGATTAACCATCTGAAAAAGGAAATTGAAAAGAAGCCGGAGCAGAAAGAAAGACTGGACAAGATTATCCGCGAGCTGGAGGAAGACCAGATTCAATATGATCCTAAAAATTATTCAAAACTATCGCAGAAGGAAAAGAATCTTCATGAAAAAGCTTTTACTACCAACAGCAATGATCCTAATTATTGGGACCTTGAAATCGGGCAGGATGAATATGGACAAAGACTGGTAGTCCCGAAAGGAGATGTCCTGTTTCAGTTCCGGAAAGATGTTGAAGAGAAAAAGCTTCCGCTGGTTTCATGGCTGGTTGCCCCTGAGCATTTTTCAGACCATCCGGGATCGCCCTGGTATGGAGCATGGTATATTTCAGAAGTACTGAACATTCTCACCAAAGATCCTGAAGTATGGAAAAAAACGATCTTCATTATCAATTATGATGAAAATGACGGTTATTTTGACCATGTTCTTCCTTTTACTCCTCCATTGAATCCCAACCAACCAGTTGACATGAACAGCAAAGAAGGCGCAGAATATGTAGACCGTTCTCAGGAATACATGAAAACACTTCCTCTGAAGGATCATGAAAGAATTGAAGGAACTGTAGGTCTGGGCTATCGGGTGCCAATGATTATTGCTTCGCCATGGACGAAAGGCGGTCTTGTGAATTCTGAAGTTTCAGACCATACTTCTGTTCTTCAGTTCCTGGAAAATTTCATAAAGAAAAAGACAGGAAAAGACGTTACGGTAAATAACATCAGTGATTGGAGAAGAGCGGTATGCGGAGATCTTACGTCTGCTTTTAATACAGCTAATGTAAAAGCTCCCCAAATGGATTATATTGATCAGAAAGATTATGCAAGGACGATCAATGCAGCCAAAAGCAAACCTGTTCCAAACCTGAAATGGTATGCTGAAAGTGAGCTTAGTGAAAGGCTTCTTGATATTCAGGAAAGAGGGATCAAGCCTTCTAATCCACTTCCTTACCATTTCCACGTTAATCTGGAAAATAAAAAAATCCATATGGAGAACCTGAAAGAAAATGGTGTTCCGCTGATTATTTATGACAGAGCGATGTTCGGTAAAGGAGCTTCCTATTATTCATATGCATTGTATGCTAAGCAGGAAATGAAACATGAAATATCCGGTCAGAACTATGACTATGAAGTTTTTGGCCCGAACGGATTTTTCAGAAAATTCAAAGGCAGCATGATCCCGGAAACAGAAGTACTTTTTGTGAATAGAGCTTCTGAACATAAGGCTGAAATTATTTTCAGACAAAAGAAGAAAGGAAATATCAATTTAGTACTGGAAAATCTTTACGAAAAAAGCCGGAAAAACATTTCGGTGCAGCAAACTGAAGAAAAAATGACAGTTGATCTGGCAAAAAACAAAGGCTGGTATGATCTAAAAATCATATCCGGTGACTGTATCTGGCATTTTGCAGGAAGGCTAGAGAACGGAAAAATGTCTGTTACCGACCCACACTGGATCTAGGAGTTATTGATATACTTATTGAGCCTTACGCCCTCAGGTGTAAGGCTTTTTGTTATGATTACAATCATAAGAGAATATATTTTTTTATTTTAATTTGCATTAATAATTCACAATCGTAATAACATATAACATAAAAATAATTAACAATATTCAAAAAATAAAAAATTATTTTCATATTATTTCGATTATTGTTAATTTCACTTCATTAAACAACCTACACCATGAAAAAATTAAACTTATCCCTTGCGATAGTATTATTTACTTCAGTATTCGCTGGAAACCTGAGTGCACAGGATACGAAAACAGACAATCATACCGTGACAATTTCTATCCCGGAAGTTGCCCTGGTTGATATTGAACCTGCTGCTACTAAAAATATTACCCTGGGATTTACAGCTCCCGATGAAGCCGGAAATCCCATTATTCCAAGTACAGCAAACACTACGCTGTGGCTTAATTATTCTTCCATAAAATCTGTTGCAGATCCTACCCGTAATGTGACTGTAAGCATGAATGCCATCATTCCAGGGGTTGACCTTCACGTAACTGCGGCTGCGGCCACCGGATCCGGAGGAGGTACATTAGGAACATCTGCAGGACTGCTTACATTAAGTGGTGCCGACCAGATCATTATCTCCGGCATTGGAAGTGCATATACCGGCAATGGTACCAATAACGGACATAATCTTACGTATGCTCTTGCAGCAGGAAGCGGCCCCGGAGGTGTAGCAGCTTATGCAGATTTACAGGCAACCGCCACTACCATAGCTACCGTTACTTATACGATATCAGATAATTAGAATTTAAACACCATTCTATTCTACCTTTCAAAAACAAGAAGAAGTTGTCATTCAGTTTCTTCCTGTTTTTGTATTATTTATGATTTAACCCTAAACTTTATATGATGATGAAGCGTATTCTTCTTTTAATCACCCTGATTTTGCAGTTCAGTTTTTTACATGCCGGTATTGTGATTCTCAACGGGCTTACGCATTCTTACTCAGTAGAAAACGGAAAAGTTTATAAAGGAAAAATTGCTATTGAAAATACAAGCAATACTCCTCAGAATGTAAAATTATTTTTACAGGATTTCGCCTATCATGCGGATGGGACAATCAATTACACATCATTGCATACCAATAAACGCAGTAATGGAGACTGGATTAAACTCAATACCAATCTGATTACTCTGAAAGGCAAAGAAAAGACAGAAATATTCTATGAAATCACAGTTCCTAATCAGACACTAGCCCCCGGAAGTTATTGGAGCGTCATCATTGTAGAACCTGTAGATGACATAAAACCCAGCGAAAATAAAGCGGGAGTAAGCATTACTTCTGTGATAAGGTATGCTATCCAGGTCATTACAGATTATGAGGCAGAAAAGGCCAAACCGGAACTGAAATTTGAAAGCGTAAAAGTAGAAAAACAAGATGGCAGGCAAACCGTAAAAATTGCAATAGCCAATAATGGAAGTCTTTACTGTAAACCAACAGCATCTATTGAGATCTATAACAGTAAGACCGGTGAAAAGCTTGGAACCTATTCAAGCTTAACCATGGGACTGCTGCCTAATACCTCTAAAACATTTTACATTGATATCAGTAAGGTACCTGTAGGTAAATATAGAGCTACGATAATGACCACAGACGAAGAAGAGAATGCTTTTGCACTCAATGTGGAATTAGAAGTAAAAAATGATTAGAACTTGGACTTTATTTATTATCCTATTATTCCCGATATTTGCTTTTTCTCAACAGCAATCCAGCCCGTTGATCAGTAAAAGAGATAGTCTAATGCCGGGAACGTCTACTTCTATTCCCTTTACATTAGAAAATAGTTCAGCGGAAAACAAGGTTTATGATATTTCGGCGACCACGTCAGATCCGAATATCGTCCCTATTTTAGCAAAAGGAGAACTTAAGATGGTTCCTCATGAAACTTCAGTATATCTGCTTCCATTACGTATTACAGCAGAAACAGCTAAGGGCCTCTATACAATAACATTGAACATTACAGACCGCCATAGCGGGATATCCTTTGTAAAAACTTCACAAATTACCATTTCCGGGAGCAGGAAACTTTCCCTTAAGCCATTAAATTCTCCGGAATTTATAAGAGCCGGAGAAACCATTCATTCTTCATTTTTACTGAAAAATAACGGGAATGTAACGGAAAATGTTATTCTGGAAAGTAAAAATGCCATTATTGATTATGATACATCAATAGTCTTAAGCCCCAATGAATCTAAAGTTATCAACGTACACAAACTAACCAGCCCTGATCTCAGGCAAAATGAGGTTCAAAATCTGAATCTATCAGCATATTCAAAAGATAGTCCTGAAGAAAATCAAGATGTTTACGTAAGTACCCAGGTTATATCGGTAAAACCTTTGGAAAATGACATTTACCACAGACTTCCTATTGCGGCCTCTTTGTCTTTCATCGGCATGCAGAATATGGGTGTTTACCAGGATGGTTTCCAGGGTGAGCTGTATGGCAAAGGAACATTGGACAAAGACAATAAAAACCAGATTGAGTTTCATGCAGTAACACGCAATCCTGTAGAATTTAGTTCATTTACTCAATATGAAGAATATTTTGTCAACTATAAACGGGATCATCTTTTCGTTCATCTTGGAGATAAAACTTATTCTTCATCTTATTTAACAGAGTTTGCAAGATATGGGCGCGGGGCGGAAATCCGGTATGATTTTAATAAAGTAAGAGTGGGTGGATTCTACAACCATCCCAGGTTTTTCAAAGATATTAAAGATGAATTTAATATATATTCAACCTTCAGGATCCGGAAAGAATCAGAAATCTCTACAGGATATCTTTACAAAATTCCAGAAAAAAGAGAAATTAATTATGGAGATGGAAGATTAGATTCTGAAGCCCATCTTCCTTATATTAAGGGAAAATTCAAACTTTCAAGAAACATCAACCTTTCCGGGGAATTGGCTTACAGCGCGACAGAGAAAACAGAGGGAACAGCTTATATGATGCATACCGAAGCTATTTTTGAGAAATTCAACGGAAGCTTAATGTATATCAAAACAAGCCCAAAATTTGCAGGATATTTTACCAATACAGATACCTTCAACGGTAATATTTATTATAACATTACCAAAAAGCTTAGCGTTTTTGCCAATTATATGCAGGATGTCAAAAATTTCCAGCGGGATAATTTATTGCTGGCGGCGCCTTACAGAAAATACTTCCAGTATGGAGTACAATACAAATATCTGTCTAATGGATTCATCATCCTTAATAACGCCTATCAAAAGTACCAGGACCGTTTAGAGCCTAAGCAGTTTGATTATAATGAACGATTCTTCAAAATCAGTATTAATCAGCAGATCGGAATATTTCAGATCAATCTCGATGGGCAGTTGGGTAAAACTGATAATTACCTTACGGAATTCAGTGGAAATTCCAGCCTTTATTCCGCCAATATTTCATTTCAAAAATTCAGGACATCTTTTAATGTGTTCGGAAGTTATGCTATCACTTCAAGATATCAGCTACAGAATCAGAAAAATCTTTATTATGGAGCAAGAATATTCAGTAGATTTTCCGATAAAACCAGTTTAAGTATATTTTATCAGAACAATTATATCCCTGAAGAATATTTTAAAGACAGAAATCTATTTGAACTTCTGTTTCATCAACAGTTGTTTCCGGGGAATGAGCTTGATCTTTCAGGAAGATATTCATTACAAAGAGGAGAAATAGGAAAGAAAGATTTTATATTTTCCATGCGGTATACCTGGCGTCCCAACATTCCGGTGCAGAAAACGGCAGAGTATGTTTCTTTATCTGGGAATATCAGCAATCTCGGCATAAAAAAGACAGAGGGAATAAAACTGATGCTTGGAAGCTACATTTCCATTACAGATAAAGAAGGAAATTATATATTTAAAAATGTTATTCCAGGTAATTATTTCTTGGAAATAGACCGTTCAACCACAGAAATCAATGATATTCCCACACAGATTTTCCCTGCTACTCTTTCTCTTATGAATAAAGAAAACATTTTCAATTTTGGATTAACAGCCGCAGCCAGTATAAAGGGGCATGTTCAGCTCCAGGAAACAGGAGAAAAAGAAAATACGGGTATTGATAAAAAAGGAAAAAAGAAAAGAGAAAGTATTATTGTGGAAGCTAGTAGCAACGACCAGACCTACCGTAAAATATGTTTTGTTGGAGAGGATTTTGATTTCACGTATCTCCGGCCGGGTAACTGGACAGTCAAAGTTTACCGAAACGGCCTTGATAAACGGTATAAAATTTCAACAAATCAATTTCAATTGAGCCTACAGCCAGCAGAAACAAAACTATTAAATATTAGTGTTGTTAAGCAGCCGGTAGAAATCAAATACCAGCAGGAGTCCTTAAAAGTAGGATATAATGAAATAAAAAATAAGAAATAATGCTGATGCGATCCCTATTATCAACTATAGCTTTTATCTTATCTGGCAGCCTCTATTCTCAGACTGCCAATATCACTGTTACCATGACGCTGCCCGTTGTAACTTTAATGGATATTGAACCTTCAGGAAATATAACTTTAAATTTTACGCCACCTACCGAGGCTGGAAATGCCCTGGTGAATCCAACCCCCAATACATCAAAATGGATTAATTATACTTCTGCAATTGTCTCCGGAGGACTTACCAGAAGAATTACAGCATCTGTGAATAAAGTTATTGACGGGGTGAATATAAGATTACAGGCTGCTGCTGCTTCCGGAGCCGGAGGAGGAACATTGGGAACTTCTTCCGGACAGGTTACTCTTACTACGACTCCTGTTACTATTATCAGCGGTATTGGGGGTGCTTATACAGGCAATGGTACAAACAACGGCCATGGGATTACCATTTCATTAGTTCCCGGCAATTACGCCAATTTACAGGCTCAGGCTAATACAGTTATTAACATTATTTACACCATTACAGAATAAAATTGAAAAATGAAAACCAATAGTCGCTTTCTCCGGAAAATTTTCTTAAAAAAATATCTGTACATCATTTCTTTAGTGATCGGTAGCAGCTTTGAGGCTCAAACAATAAGTATTGCCGGAAGCAACTGGGCTGTAAGCGTTCCCACCATTACTGAAGCAGGAACCAACTATACCGGAACATACGATAATCCTAACCTACTGACATTATCCGGAACCTTACCAGGATCTTTCCTGAACCTTCTCACAAGTGCCGGCGCCAAGATCAGTATGCACTATGTTCCTACTTTATGGAATAGCAATCTGCACCTCTTTGCAAAAAGAAGTGGAGGAACGACTACTATCAATGGTCTTTGCATCTTATGTACGGCTACAATCAATGGAGGAAATACCAATTATATAGAAATTCCTCAGGCAACAGCAGCAACGCTTTCTACAATAACCTTTACCGGCGTATTAGGTCTTGGTAATAGTGTAAATTATGCTGATATTGGTGTACAATTGGAAATACGCGGTGCTTCTGTTACAATTCCTGCTGCTGCATATAGTACACAAGTAGTCTTTACCATAGGTCCAAATTGAATTCCTTGGCATCTATAAGAAATTCAAAATCTGAAATTAATGTAAAAAGTTTTCATGAGCATTTTCCCGCTATCCGCTCATACTCCTCACGCCATTAGCTGTTCCCTGCCTCAATCCTTTCTTTTCCATCCAGTTGCGGGGTAACCGCTGCTATCGGGGCTAGGGTTTATCAGCAA